>Ga0214925_100130_pt1 | contig 69030 bp, 58 predicted proteins | sample Stichaenrichment_FD_168299 | JGI IMG/M metagenome (GOLD analysis project Ga0214925, IMG submission 168299) | Xylose enriched microbial communities from anaerobic bioreactor in Madison, Wisconsin, United States - 63SRT | ecosystem: Engineered > Bioreactor > Anaerobic > Unclassified | place: USA... | reverse complement strand
CTGCCGAATGAAGAAAAATATATTGAACTGAAGACGAAGGAAGAGGTCTATGATGCCATTAAGAAGCTGATGGTGCGCGGCGCGCCGGCGATTGGAGATGCGGCGGGATACGGACTCTATGTCAGCGTCAGGGGCAGCCGTGCAGACAGCCTTGAGGCGTTTAAGAAGGAAGTCAGAGAGACAGCGGAATATCTGAATTCATCTCGTCCGACGGCAGTGAATCTGAGCTGGGCGCTGAACCGTCTGCTGAACCGTCTGGATTCATTCAATGGCAGTGTGGAGGATGCAAAACAGCTGCTGCTGGATGAGGCGGACGCGATCTTCAGAGAGGATGTGGAGTCCTGCAGAAAAATGGGTGAATACGGCCTGACTCTGCTGAAGCCGGGCATGGGCATTCTGACCCACTGCAATGCAGGGGCGCTGGCCACAGCGCGCTACGGAACTTGTCTGTCGCCGGTTTATCTGGGTGAAGAGCAGGGGTACGGATTCCATGTCTATGCGGATGAGACGCGTCCGCTTCTTCAGGGTGCCAGACTGACCTCCTGGGAGCTGAAGAAGGCCGGTGTGGACGTTACCCTGATCTGTGATAATATGGCGGCCTCTGCCATGAGAAAAGGCTGGATTCAGGCGGTTGTGGTCGGATGTGACCGGATGGCTGCCAATGGAGACGGCGCGAATAAGATCGGAACATCTCAGGTGGCGATTATGGCGAAGGAGTACGGGATTCCATTCTACATGTTCGTGCCGACTTCAACGATCGACCTTGACACGGAAAGCGGCGATGACATCGTGATCGAAGAGAGAGACGGCGAGGAGATTTACAAGATGTGGTACGAGAAGCCGATGGCGCCGGAGGGGGTAAAAACCTTCAATCCTGCCTTTGATGTCACGGACCATAAGTACATTACCGCTGTAGTTACGGAGAAGGGAATCGCGCGGCCGCCGTACACGGAAAGTCTGCGGAGACTGGTTCATGAGCTATAAGGTTACTCTGCCGGAGTTTGAGGGGCCATTTGATCTTCTGGTTTATCTGATCGAGAGTTCAGAGATGAGTATCTACGACATCCGGATTTCTGAAATCACGGAGCAGTATATGGCTTACCTGCATAAGATGCAGGACTGGAATATCGAGCTGTCCTCAGAGTTCATGGTGCTGGCATCGGAACTCCTCAGGATCAAGTCGAAGATGCTGCTTCCGGGAGCGGAGAAGGAAAGGCAGGATCAGGGAATGGTCCGGGAGGACCCGCGGGAAGACCTGGTTCAGCAGCTGCTGGAATATAAAAGGTGTAAAGCGGCCGGGAGGGCTCTGCAGGAGCGTGCCAGGGAGATGGAGGATGTCTATGTCAAGCCCCAGGAGGATCTGTCGGATTACACGAATCATCCGGATGAGTATCTGCGGCTGGGAACGCAGGAATTTATCCGCGCGTTTTCTTCATTCCTTCACAGAAAGAAGCGTCTGGAGGACACGAGAAAGCGCTATACCACTATGCGCAGGGAGAAGGAGACCATGGAAAACCGCATGGCGATGATCCGGGACGTTTTCCTGAAGACCGGCGATGAGGATGTGCTGGATTTCCGCCAGCTGGTGCCGTCGAAGACGCGCATGGACGCCATCGTCAGCTTCCTGGCGGTGCTGCAGATGGTGCGCGGGCATTATCTGAATATCCGCCAGTGGGGATTATATGGCGAGATCGAAGTTTCTTCCGGAAGCCGGCCGATGGAGCAGTTTTCACCGGAAGAAGAGGCGGACAATGCGGGTGAAGAGGATACCGGAGTGGATGCATCCGGTGAAGAAGATACAGAACGGAAGGGAGATTCATGACCGGAAGCAGAGAGATAATTAAATCCGCGCTGGAGTCGATGCTCTACGTCTGGGGGCGGCCGCTCCCGGCGAAAGACGCGGCTAAGGTGTTCGGTCTGACGGAAGAGGAGACGGTTCAGCTCTTTCTGGATCTGCAGAAGGAGTATGAGGACCGTGACAGCGGCATCCGCATCCGGAGAATCCGCAGCTCCTTTCAGTTCATTACAGCGCCGGAGAACGCGGAATTTGTCCGCAGACTCTGCACGCCGGTGAAGGAGAAGCGGCTTTCCCAGGCTTCCTTAGAAGTGCTGGCCGTGATCGCCTATCTGCAGCCGGTGACCCGCGGACGGATCGACCAGATCCGCGGCGTCAAGTGCGATCGGGTCGTGGAGGGCCTGATCGATAAGGGGCTGGTCGAGAGCCGCGGGCGTTCCTCAGGGGTGGGACGTCCGATCCTATACGGAACGACAGACAAGTTTCTGGAGCAGCTCGGGCTGGAAAGCCTGGACGATCTGCCGGAGATATCTGAAGAGGGTATTCTGAGACAGGAGAGGGAAGAAGATCGTATTCAGAATGAGGGATTGGAGACAAAAATGAATGAGCAGGGGAATGTAATTATGGTCGGCATGCCGTCATGCGGAAAAAGCACGGTGGGCGCCGCTCTTGCTGAGGCATCCGGGAAGAAGTTCCTGGACGCAGATGATGTCATCGAAAAGCAGGAGGGAAGAAGCCTTCAGGAAATTATCGATGCAGACGGAAACGACTACTTTTCAAAGGCAGAGCGCCGGGCACTTCTTTCGATTGATACGCAGAATACGGTCATTGCGACGGGAGGAAGCGCGATCTTTGCAGAAGACGCGATCGAGCGTCTGAGAAAGACCGGGAAAGTCGTCTATATCCGGATTCAGGAATCCACAGTAGAGAAACGTCTGGATAATCTGGACAGCCGCGGCGTGACGATGGAAGAAGGACAGACCCTTGCGGATCTGTATACGCTCAGGACACCCTACTACGAGAAGCATGCAGACATCACCGTTGACGGAGACGGAAGGGAAATTGCGGATGTAGTTGCGGAAATCCGTAAAAAGCTGTAGAGTATAACACGCCGGTAAAATTTGACAACAGCGCACAGTACCGGTAAAATATGAATAAATATATCTTATCAACAGAAAGGCGTGATTATCATGAAGAGAATTAAAACGATCCAGACAAGAGATCTGAACAAGAGCATCGCAGACGGCGGCTGCGGAGAGTGCCAGACTTCATGCCAGAGTGCATGCAAGACTTCCTGCGGCGTTGCGAACCAGAAGTGTGAGAAGAGCCTGTAATGATTCATCAGTACAAGCTGAACGGATACAACATTGTTCTGGACGTAAACAGCGGTTCTGTACATTGCGTGGATGATGTCGCTTACGACATCATCCAGCTTTTTTGTGAAGCAAAAGATCGCGGAGAAGAGCCGGACCGGTCCTCTGTCAGGGAAAAGATTCTGGCAAAATACAATGACAGGGACGATGTTACGCCTGAGGACATTGACCAGACGATGTCGGATATCGACGAGCTGGAAAAGGAAAAGAAGCTGTTTGCGAAGGATATCTGGGAGCCGAGTGCAGGCGTTTTGAAAGAGCGCCATACGGAAGTCAAGGCACTCTGCCTTCATGTCGCGCATACCTGCAACCTGAACTGCTCCTATTGCTTTGCGAGCCAGGGAAGATTCCACGGTGAACGCGCAATCATGAGCCTGGAGACCGCAAAACAGGCAATCGACTGGCTGGTAGCCAATTCCGGGGACCATTACAATCTGGAAGTCGACTTCTTCGGCGGTGAGCCGCTTCTGAACTGGGATGTAGTCAAGCAGACCGTCGCTTACGCGCGTTCTCTTGAAAAGGAACATCACAAGAATTTCCGCTTCACTCTGACCACCAATGGTGTCGGAATCAACGATGATGTCATCGACTTTACCAATAAAGAGATGAACAATGTCGTCCTGAGCCTGGACGGCAGAAAAGAAGTGCATGACCACCTGAGAAAATTCATCGATGGACGCGGAAGCTACGACGTCGTTGTTCCGAAGTTCCAGAAACTGGTGAAAGCCAGAGGAGACAAGGAATACTATATCCGCGGAACCTTTACGCATAATAACGTGGACTTCACAGAGGACCTGTTCCACATGGCAGACCTGGGATTTGACCGCCTGTCCATCGAGCCGGTCGTCTGTTCTCCGGATGAGCCTTATGCGCTGACCGAGGAAGACCTCCCGGAGATTTTTCACCAGTATGAGATCCTGGCAAAATGGCTGATGGAGAGAGAAAAAGCCGGAAAGCCGGTCGTTTTCTATCACTACATGCTGGATCTCCAGGGCGGGCCATGCATCTATAAGAGAATTTCCGGATGCGGATCCGGAACTGAGTACTATGCGGTTACCCCGTGGGGTGATCTGTTCCCGTGCCACCAGTTCGTCGGAGACGAGCAGTTCAAGATGGGCGATATCTGGCACGGCATCACGCGTGAGGACATCAAGGACGATTTCAAGATGTGCAATGTCTACGCCAGAGAAGAATGCAGAACATGCTGGGCGCGTCTGTACTGCTCCGGCGGATGCGCGGCCAACGCCTACCACGGAACCGGCAGCATTAAAGGCGTCTATGATTACAGCTGCAAGATCTTCAGAAAGCGTATGGAATGCGCGGTTATGATCCAGGTGGCAAAAGCACTTGGAGACCTGGAGCCTGACGCAGAATAACTGGATATACACAATCCTGCACAGGGCGGCGGCGTTTGCCGCCGCCTCTTCTACCATAAGGAGAGATTTCCATGAGAATCAATAAATACATCGCAGAAGCGGGACTCGCAAGCAGAAGAAAGGCGGATGAGCTGATCCGCCAGGGCAAGGTAAAAGTTAACGGAGCCGTCCTCACACATCCGGGATACGACGTGCAGGACAGCGATGAAGTCATCGTCTGCGGCCAGCCGCTGCAGCACAGAGAGCAGACTAAGGTCTACTACATGCTGAACAAGCCGCCGGGGTTCATCACCTCCGTGCATGACGATAAGGGAAGACCGACCGTCATGGATCTCATGCAGGAGGTGCAGGAACGTATCTATCCGGTAGGCCGCCTGGATTTCCAGACTTCAGGCCTGCTCTTCCTGACCAACGACGGAGATTTTGCCTACCGCCTGACTCACCCGAAGCATGAAGTCGGAAAGACTTACGTGCTCCGCGCAGAAGGCAGCCTGAGCCGCCGTCAGCTCAACCTTCTGAGGAACGGCGTGAACATCGGCGGCTTCAAGACTTCACCGGCCCAGGTCCGCGTCCTGAAGTGCAATAAACACTCCACCGTTCTGGAAATGACGATTCATGAAGGAAAGAACCGCCAGATCCGCCGCATGCTGGAAGCCGTCGGAAGCCACGTGCTGGAACTTGAACGCATCGCGTATGGAAACATCGTTCTGGGCCACCTGAAGCAGGGAAGATGCCGGAAACTCAGCCCGTCAGAAGTCGCCTATCTGATGCAGAAGGCGTAAAATCCCAGAATCCGCATTTACCAACTATCAGAAAACGAAAAGAAATTACGCAGAAAGGAGGATGGCATGAAGAATAAGAAGAACTTTACCGTTCTGGAAGGCGGACTTTCTCATCCGGAAGAAAAGCCGGAGAAATCTTACCGGCCGTCCGGCACCCTGTACATGGACCGCAGTGCACTGGAATTTCAGCACGCCTGGATTACCGACACCCGTCTGATGGGGGTTGTGTGTCTGGGCATCAGCTGGAGGATCATCGCCGGGACCCATGATGAATTTCTGCAGTATTTCTACTTCGATGCCGTAGAATACGGATTTGACCGCTTCGATTATCTGATGGATCCGGGAGATGAGGAAAAACAGGATCTGGAGGCGTCCTACATTGGAGGCCTGGGCGGTTCCAAGCTCGCCGTCAGCGAGCGGGAAGCCGTGCATCTGGTCCACCAGTACACCGATTTCAACCACAGAAAGCAGATCAGCCTTCCGGACGGTCAGCCCATGTACCAGTTCATTCTTCTGACAAAAGATAATCTGACAAGGATGGAAAGCCGCCTGCTCCTGGAAAAATCCTGTATCAAACCGAGAAGCCGCGTGGAAGCAGTCAACTACTTCCTCATGCGCTATACCGACCGGGACTGGGACGCCGTCTCCGTCCTGACCGATGGAGACATCAGCCATGACCTGCTCTCCGAATACGGTCACATGGGCGTCTTCAGCAATCACACAGAAGACAGCAGGGAAGATCCGAACGCTCTGGACTGCCGGACGATCGTCTCAGAATCTGACGACTCGGAAGTTTTCTACCTGCTGATGAGTACCTTTAAATTCAAGGGCCTGAGCAGAAAAATCTCGGAATTCATCGTCCGGGATAAGATGGAAATTTCCGACCAGGAAGCCTACCTGAATCTTCTTCATAAAGAGTACGTCATGGTGTTCGATTATACCGGACCGCTGGAAAGCTTCGGACGCCAGTCCAGCCGGCTTTTAAAGCGCGCCATGATCGTGCAGGAAGATGAAGGCACAACTTACATGCTCTACCGTCCGAATAATGACCACGCCCTGAAGAGCGACTTTCATCTTTATGACGACCTGATCGGTATCTATTACATGGGAAACATCCGTCAGCTCGTGATTTCCAGCAACACGCCGATGGACGCAAAAACACTGGAATTTGACCTGCTGACCTCGCCAGTCGCAAAATATCTGAAACTGAAAGAAAATCTGCTCTTCAGCGAGCCCGTCATGAATAACTTTTTGATGAGCGGAATGGCGGATTTCGAGGATTTTCTGGATCTGATCCGGGAGTAAGAAAAATTTCCCAGACAAAAAGAAATAAGCAAGGAGTGCATGATGACGGAACGCTTGTATCAGAAAAACGTATATCAGAAGACCTGCGCCGCACAGCTGCTGGAGATTGCAGAGGGCCGGCATGGCAGCGCCTTAATCCTTGATCAGACTGTGTTTTGTCCGGAAGGAGGGGGCCAGGGAAGCGACCGGGGAAGCGCCGTCACAGATGACGGAAAAAAGCTGGAAATCACCGATGTGCAGGAAGAAGATGGACGTCTGCTTCATTACTTTAAAGCAGAGGACGGTGCAGAGCTGAAAACCGGAGGCAGTCTGCAGCTTCAGCTGGACTGGGACCTGCGATTTGACCATATGCAGCGGCACGCCGGCGAACACATCCTGTCCGGAGCGCTTCACCGCCTGTTCGGAGCCTTCAATCAGGGCTTTCACATGGGGGAAGACGGCATGACCATCGATGCGGCATTCCGCCCGGAAGGAGAAGTGACCCGGATGGCAGATCTTTCCTCTTTCCCAGAGTATTCCAGGGTAACCTGGGAAATGGCCCTTGAGGCGGAACGCGAGGCCAACCGCGTGATCTGGCTGGATGCGCCGATTCAGGTCAGCTATTTCAAGACCCGTGAAGAGGCAGAAGCTATGCCGCTTCGTAAAATGCTGAATTTCAATGAGGATATTTCTGTAGTGACGGTGGGAGATACGGAGCATCCCCTGGACTGCTGCCCTTGCTGCGGAACTCATCCCGATTCTTCCGGTCAGGTGGGCCTGATTAAGGTCTACAAGGTCGAGCAGAACCGCGGGCGGACCAGAATTTACTTTGACGCGGGAAAGCGGGCGCTGGAAAACTACGAGCGGCAGTACGATGTGCTGACCCAGGCTGGCGAGCGGCTGTCTGCCGGTGAGCAGGACCTGATGGAGAAGCTGGACCGCCTCATGCAGAAAGAGGACGAGCTTCATAATGAAGTTTATCAGCTGCGCCAGGCGAGAGTGAACGCCGCTGCAGAGGAGATCCGGCAGAATCTTCATCCGGGTCTGGTGAAGGAGCTGAATGACCTCTCGGATGATGAAATCCTGAGGATCCAGAAGAAACTCAGGAAAGCCGTCAGCGGAGTGATTTTCCTTGTGCAGCCTGCGAAGCAGGCAGTTTTCCTTTTGTCCGATGGAAAGGGGACAAAAAATGACTGTGCGGCGATGGTAAGAGAACTCGCGCGGCCGCTTGGCGGAAAGGGCGGCGGGAAGCCGCAGAGTGCCAGAGTCATGTTCGATGACCGTGAGGCCATGGAAAAATTTCTGAAGGGCGCGGCAGAATTCGCTGAGTTAGACAAATAGCGGCGGTTGTATATTGCGCCGGCCGGAAGATTTAATATAATAGAAGCAATAAATCCTTATCGAGAGCGGCTGAGGGAATAGGCCCGATGAAGCCCGGCAACCTGTTACGGGGAATCGTACAAGGTGCCAAATCCTACAGGAGCAGGACCCTCCTGAAAGATGAGGAAAGGTTTGAAGATCAATCCTTTTCTCGTATGGAAAAGGATTTTTTTTTACAAGATACTTATGCAAACTGAAGGGAGTTAGCAGAAATGAAGAGATTATTTACCTCTGAGTCTGTAACAGAAGGACATCCTGATAAAATCTGCGATCAGGTTTCTGACGCGATTCTGGATGCGCTGATTGCGCAGGATCCGGACAGCCGTGTAGCATGCGAGACAACCACAACTACAGGCTATGTTATGGTTATGGGAGAAATCAGCACCAAGGGATATGTAGACATTCCGTCCACAGTAAGAGGAGTTCTGAAGGACATCGGATACGACCGCGCTAAATACGGATTCGACTGTGAGACATGCGCAGTACTGTCCGCGATCGACGAGCAGTCCTCCGATATCGCTATGGGCGTTGATGAGGCTGAGGAATACAAGGAGTCTTCCGATAAGGACGATCTGGATAAGATCGGAGCAGGAGACCAGGGAATGATGTTCGGCTATGCCTGCAACGAGACACCGGAGTACATGCCGATGCCGATCGAGATGGCGCACAAGCTGGCACGCCGCCTGACCGAAGTCAGAAAGAACGGCACGCTGGACTATCTGAGACCGGACGGAAAGACGCAGGTTACTGTAGAATATGATGACGACAAGGTTAAGCGTGTAGACACTGTTCTGGTTTCCACACAGCACAGCCCTGACGTCACACAGGCACAGATTAAGAAGGACATCATCGAGCACGTCATCAAGCCGATCATTCCGGCAGAGTATCTGGATGACAAGACCCGTTTCATCGTCAACCCGACAGGCCGTTTCGTAATCGGCGGACCGCAGGGCGACTCCGGACTGACAGGCCGCAAGATCATCGTTGATACTTACGGCGGATATGCCCGTCACGGCGGCGGCGCATTCTCCGGAAAGGATCCTACAAAGGTTGACCGTTCCGCATGCTACGCTGCAAGATGGGTCGCCAAGAACCTGGTTGCCGCAGGACTGGCTGACCGCTGCGAACTGCAGGTTGCCTACGCAATCGGCGTCGCTGAGCCGGTTTCCATTTCCGTTAACTCCTTCGGAACAGGAAAGAAGGACGATGAAGAGCTGGCTGAGATCGTAAAGAGACATTTCGATCTGAGACCGGGCGCAATCATCAGAGATCTGGACCTGAAGAGACCGATCTACCGCCAGACAGCAGCATACGGCCACTTCGGAAGAACCGACATCGACGTTCCATGGGAGCACCTGGATAAGGTTGAGGAGCTCAAGGCAGAACTGTAAGAGCTGCCTTCGGCATGCCCGTGTTCCGAGTTCTGTGCGGACAGGGGCAGAGCTTCGCATAGCGGAGGAAAGGCAGTTGAAACTGCTGCATTCTGCATAAACAGGGCTGAAGGCATATATGAAAATAAACGGCATTCTGCGGGATGTCGTTTTTTTCTGTTTAACGGGGGGCGGATACCTGCCAGTTGCAGCAGTTCTCTTTTTCGATCAGATTTTTATGTAGTGCAGCTTCTTTTTCGCAGGAGACCGCGAGTGCTTTCATTCACATCGCAGCTGCAGCAGAAACTATCGCATCAGTTTTATCCTTTGTTCAACCCGATCGGACAGAGAGTAGACTATTATCTCAGCAGAGACAGAAGATGACCGATTTTTCTCCTATTAATATCGTACAGAATACCTGAAAGTGGGGTGTTCAGCCTGGAAAGGTGAATTTCATTATAAAAGCCTTGGTAAAAGTCACGAAAAAACGGTTCTTATACCAAACCAAAATTTTTTTGGTAAGATAGAATGGTAAGCGTGATGTGTACCAAAAAATGTATCTTAAATAATACAAATTAAGAGACGAATTACCTGTTGGTTATAATGATGCGTAGCAATGTATAAACAATCAAGTAAAAATGAACGAGCATAACGGAAGCTACTGCCGATCAGGCAAAAAGCAACTCTTAGTTTATTATGTCGGAATAGATCGATAAATATGCTGGTAATAATGGCAGAATTTGCTCTGATATATCAGACCAGATAGCGCCTGTGATAATAGGTATTATGTAAAAAAGTATACTTCCGGTAGATTTTACCAAAGTATACAGTGTACTTGGTAAAATTTGCGATTTAAATGGAAGCGTACCAATAATTCCTGGTAAAATATACCTTTAGCTAAGATATTCCGCTGCTAGTGTCTGTATAAATGATGAATAACGTGAAATGAATGCACACTTGCAGACAATACAAGGACTTTGGGATACAGTATACTAAAGTTCATTCCTCTGGACGGTGGGCAGACAATTGAAGAGAATGGTGCTCAGAGCGGAATATTGTTGATTTACTCAGCGGAGACTGCTTTTCCCTCAAAGAGATCAGCATCTATGAAAAAACATGGTACAATTTCAGCTGTATGCATATAAAACAATATAGCAGTGGTTCCGTTGACCAGGGGGAAATCTGCTGTGCTTAGACGGCGCAGCTTTTCTCGATTGGGATAGGGTCACCGTTTTCGCTCATTTACTTAATATAGAGGAGATTATAAATGTCAAAGAAAACCGCAATGTTTCTGGTCGCGCTGACATCCGCCTTCTGGGGGCTGTCGTTTACGGCATCCAATCTGCTGCTGAAGACCATGGACCCGATCATGATTCTGGAAGTACGCTGGACGATCGCGTCCGTGATCTTCGGCGGGATGATCTCCGCGGGAAAACTGAGAATCAGTTTCAGGAAAACAGGCGTGAAGGCCCTGCTTCTGGCGGCATTTCTGGAGCCTTGCTGTTATTCCATTTTCGAGACCTACGGGCTTTCCCTGACATCGCCTTCCGTCAGTTCCATCTTCATCGCCACGATTCCCTGTATGTCATTGATTCAGGGCGTGCTGTTCTTTCATGGAAAGGCAGAGCTGAAGAGAATTGCCGCTATCGTGCTGGCTTTTCTGGGAGTAGCGGCTTCAACAGTCCTGGCGCCTGGATTTCAGCTCGGAGGACGGGCATCCGGATATCTTCTCATGATCGGCGCAGTGTTTACCGGCGGACTTTATTCCCATGCCAGCAGCGCGGCAAGCGCAGATTACGAGTCGGCGGCGGTGACTGCCATGATGGCCTTTGAAGGCATGGTTTGGTTCCATTTGATCGGTTTTCTGAAAGGCGATGGCTTGCAGGCGTGGAAAACCGCCTTCAGCACACCGAAAAATGCTGCTGCCATTCTGTTCCTGGGAATCTGCTGCTCGGCCGTCTGCTATCTAGCCTATAACAAACTTCTGGCCTATCTGGAGCCGTCAGCGGTCAACAACCTGTCCGGAAGCACCACGACCATCGTTGGCGTTGGCGCGGGCATCGTTCTGGCCGGTGATTCCTGGGGCTTGTACACGATCGCGGGGCTGGCGCTGACCCTGGCGGGCGTCTGGCTGACGAGCAGGGATCTTCAGGAGAAAGGAGCTGCTTGCAGAGATTGTTTGCGGGAATGAAAAATAGGATGATTGTTTGGGATATATTTACATATGATGCATTAATTTTAAATTTAATGATTATTATAAAATAAAGAGTTGACAAATAGGATGGTAAACTATAATATAAAAGAGATCTTTATTTATACCATACCAAGGAAATAAAGGTTCCGATAGTAAGGCTTCCTGAATAAGGAATGCCGCACGAAGAGTGGCGTCTCTCAGGAGGCGTCACTCTTTGTTTTTATGAAAGGACAGTGTCGTGTATAGAATCGGACTGGATATTGGTATTGCGTCAGTCGGATGGGCTGTGCTTGAAACCAATTCTGATGGGAATCCCATAAGGATTATAAATCTCGGGAGCTATGTTTTTGATGCTGCTGAAGACCCAAAGACCGGCGCATCATTGGCAAAACCAAGGAGAGATGCACGAGGCGCAAGACGACGTCTGCGCAGACATAAATTTCGACTGCAGAGAATAAAAAAACGTATCATGAAATACGGTATTCTCAGCCGGGATGAGCTGGAGCATCTCTATGATGTGCCGGGAGAAGATATTTATAAAATTCGTGTAGAAGCATTGGATCGGGCACTGGACGATCATGAATTTGCTCGATTACTGATTCATCTTGCACAGCGCAGAGGATTCAGATCCAATCGCAGAGTTGACGCGAAAGATACGGATGAAGGAAAACTATTGTCTGCTGTCAATGAGAATGCCAGGCTGATGAAAGAGCGTGGGTACAGAACTGTCGGGGAGATGCTGTATAAAGACCCGAAATTTTCCACTGTTAAAAGAAACAAAGAAGAGTCTTATTCCAATACAGTTTCGCGGTCACAGATGGAAGATGAAGTACGAAGAATCTTTGAGGCTCAGAGAAAGTGTGGAAATCAGAAAGCTTCGGAAGAATTGGAAAAAGAGTATTTGGATATCTACCTCAGTCAGAGATCTTTTGAAGAAGGTCCGGGAGGAAATGCAGGTGATTACTGTCCGTACAGCGGCAACCAGATTGAAAAAATGGTTGGACATTGTACTTTTGAACCTGATGAGAAACGTGCAGTAAAGGCCAGCTATACCTTTGAACGGGCAAATTTATTGCAGAATATTAATAAAATGCAGCTTATAGACGAGAATGGAGAGATGTACCCTTTAAATGAGGAACAGAGGCACGCTCTTGTTGAAAGGGCACATCAGACCGCAAGTCTGGACTACAGCAAGATCAGAAAAACGCTGAATCTGAAAGAAACAGAGAGATTCGCGTATGTTGATTATAATCAGAAGAGTACGTTTGAAAATGCTGAGAAAAAACAGAAATTCGAGTATCTAAAGCATTATCATGAACTCAGAAAGGCCCTGAACTCTGTTGAAAAAGACTTGATCCAGAAATGCCCGGTTCAAGTCAGGGATGAGATCGGAACGATCCTAACTTATTATAAAACAGATCTAAAGATCAGAGCAGCTTTAGATAAAATTGAGGATCCGTTTTTGACAGAAGAGGTTAAGGATGCCGTTATGGGGATGTCTGGCTGTTCAGGTGTCGGCTCGCTGTCGCTGAAAGCGTTAAATAATATCATGCCGTATTTAGAACAGGGTATGATGTACGATAAAGCAGCAGAGGCTGCCGGATATAGTTTCCGTGGTCATGATCGATACAATAAGGGAATGTATCTTCCGAATCTGTCTGAGGATGACGACATAAGAAATCCGGTTGTACGCCGTGCTGTTTCGCAGACGATCAAAGTCGTCAATGCAATCATTAAGAAGTACGGCAAGCCGGTTGCTATAAACGTGGAACTGGCAAGAGAGACAGCCAGGACTTTCGAAGATCGTCAAAAGATTCTAAAACAACAAAAGAAAAACAGAGAGGCAAATCAGAAGACTAAACGATTACTTCAGGAGGAGTTCCATCTGTTGTCACCAAGTCATTTAGATATTCTTAAAGACCGGCTGTTTAAGGAACAGGATGGAATCTGCCTGTATTCCGGAGAAAAGATAGACAGGACAAGGCTGTTTGAAGATGGGTATGTCCAGATTGATCATATCGTGCCGTACAGTATCAGCTGGGATGATTCCTATTCAAATAAAGTCCTGGTAATGACGAGAGAGAATCAGCAGAAAGGTAACAGACTGCCGATGGAATATCTGAACGGCAAAAAGCAGGATGAATTTTGCGTGCGTGTCGAGCGGCAGATCCGGGACCTGCGGAAGAAAACTAACCTGCTGATGAAATCTATTCCAGCGGATAAAAAGGAAAGTTTCAAGGATCGCAATCTGAATGATACCAAATATATCTGCCGGTTTATGCTGAACTATTTAAATGACCATCTGCTATTTGATCAGTCGGTAGATATGGGGAAAAGGGTAACCGCTCTGAATGGAAGTGTTACAGCATATCTTCGCAAACGATGGGGATTAAATAAAGTTCGCGGAAACGGCGATAAACATCATGCTCTGGATGCTGTTGTCATCGGATGTATAAACAATTCTTTGATTATGCGGGTGACCCAATATTTTAAGTACAGAGAGAACTTCCTGTTTGAGCCGGAACAGCATGTACAGAAAAAAGCTGAAGTTCCGAGCCCGTGGCCGAATTTCAGAGAAGAAGTAGAATTCAGGATGGCAGACAATCCGAAAGCCTTCTATGACAGGCTTTCGACTAAGATTTCGCTGACCAATTACAGTGAAGAGGAACTTGAACAGGTTAAACCTATATTTGTGTCGCGCATGAAGGTAAAGAAAAAGACCGGGTCGGCAAATGATGCAACGATCAGAGGTCTGAAGGTATTGGAAGATGGTCAGATGGTCGCGATATCGAAGGTGCCTCTCTCGACACTTAGATTGGATAAGAATGGTGAAATTAAAAGTTATTATCACAAGGAAGATGATCGACTCCTGTATAATGCTCTAAAAGAAAGATTAGAAGAGTATGGAGGAAATGGAGAAAAAGCATTTACGGAGCCTTTCTATAAGCCGAAGGCAAATGGTGAGCAAGGCCCTCTGGTTAGGAAGGTGAAAGTCGCTGAAAAAATTACAAACGGTGTTGTTCTGAATCATGGAGAGGGAATTGCCAGCAATGGCAGTATGCTGAGAGCAGATTTTTACCGGAAGAATGGAAAGTACTACGCCGTGCCGGTGTATGTCAAGGATATGGTGAATGATCATTTGCCGGACAGAGCAGTGACTCTAAAGCATCCATACGACCAATGGGATAAGATGGACGACAATGATTTTCTATTTTCATTATATCCGAATGATGTTGTATACATTAGATTTAATAAACCTAAAAATGGAAAGGTTGTTAATGAAGACAGTACATTGAATAAAAATGAAAGCTTTGATGAAATATATGGATATTATAAGGCGTTAGGGATAGCAACAAATTCTATCACTGTAATCACAAATGATAACAGCTACAGATTGGACAGTATTGGAATAAAAACACTTCCAGAGATAAAAAAATGTGCGGTAGATGTATTGGGAAATCTGATTCCTGTTGCACGAGAAACAAGAAAGCACAGGTAATCTGATGGGATACAGACATTTAATCATCGCTTCTCCAGGAAAACTTTCCGTAAGAAGGGGTCAATTAATGATTTCTGGAACACAGAACTTATCCTGTCCGATGGAAGATATTGACAGTCTGCTGATCGAAAATCAGCAGACTGTCATTTCAGCCGCTGCGCTGGATGCTCTGGCGGATGCGGGAGTGGCTGTTTTCATCTGCAATGGAAAACATATGCCATCAGCAGTTGTGCTTCCATACCAGCATTACAGCAGAAAACTTTCTGTGCTTGAATTACAGATCAATACAAGCAGGCCGCGGTATAAAAACATCTGGCAGCAGATTATCAAAAGAAAAATTCTGAATCAGGCAGAGGTACTCCGCATTTGTAAAAAAGAAGTGGAATCAAACAATATGCTGAAATTGGTGTCTGACGTTAAATCCGGAGACAGTACAAATGTTGAAGGCCAGGCTGCGGCATACTATTTTATGTCGATGTTTACCGATGAATTTCACAGGCATCATGATGATTTTCTTAATGCGGTATTGGATTATGGGTATGCAATACTAAGAGGTGAAATTGCCAGAACATTGGCTTTATACGGGTTCGAGCCTTCACTAGGTATATTCCATCATAGTCATCTGAACAGATTTAATCTTGCAGATGATCTTATCGAAGTATATCGTCCGGTTGTCGATTTATATGCGTCTAAATTAGTGGAGGCTTCAGATGAGATGGACTTGACACCGGGGATAAAAAGAGATCTTGTCGGGCTGTTAAATGCAGATGTTTTTCAGGAGAAGCAATGTCAACCGCTATCGTATGCAATAGAGCGTACCGTTCAGAGTTATATGGCGGTATTGTCGGGAAAAGAAAAGGAGGTAAGGCTTTGCAGCATTTTGCCGCTGAAGCTGCACGGCTATGAATAAACTGATGCGTATGATCGTATTTTTTGATTTACCGACGAACACAAAATCTGAAAGAAGAGCAGCTCATAAATTCAGAGAGTTTTTGCTGAAGGATGGATACTATATGCTTCAGTATTCAGTTTACGCCCGGATCTGCAATGGGTATGATTCTGTGCGTACACATACGAGAAGAGTCAAACAGAATGTTCCGCAAGAGGGATCCATCAGGTTGCTGACCATTACGGAAAAGCAATATGAGAAAATGACGATTATCCTTGGTGAAAAAAAGCGGGACGAAGAACCAATAGAATCCAATTTAACCATCGTAATTTAAAGTGCAAACCACTTGAGAACGTTGCTCCTCAAGGGGTTTCGGCTCCAATATTATACCATACCAAGAAAATAGAGGGACCGATAGCAAGCGGTCACATTACTTATGCGGACGTAAAATTATACCATACCAAGAAAATAGAGGGACCGATAGCTTCTCAGCGTTATCTATGTTGCGCTGATTGATTATACCATACCAAGAAAATAGAGGGACCGATAGCTCACTTCTTATTCTGGCGTCGTGGAGCAGAATTATACCATACCAAGAAAATAGAGGGACCGATAGCCTAAGCGCCGCTTTTGATTCTTCAATAGTTATTATACCATACCAAGAAAATAGAGGGACCGATAGCCTCGTCCATCAGAAGGTATCTGATTGGCTTATTATACCATACCAAGAAAATAGAGGGACCGATAGCTTGTCCTGCATGGGATGAGTTTGACAGCTGATTATACCATACCAAGAAAATAGAGGGACCGATAGCCTCGTCCATCAGAAGGTATCTGATTGGCTTATTATACCATACCAAGAAAATAGAGGGACCGATAGCGAGCTGAGGACACTCAATACACGCGGGACGATTATACCATACCAAGAAAATAGAGGGACCGATAGAGTAAATTTCCTTTGGGTTTTAACCATTGCAATTATTCCATGCTAAAAACAGGAGCTTCCTGTATGATTCAAATATAGGGACTCGACAGAAAGCAGGTGAAAGAAAAGATACCTCAATGTAATATAAGGTTTGCTGACCCACCACGGTTAGCGAAACCATTACAAGACAGAGCGGTATCTGAAATGAAATCTAACACACAGAACACAAAGATTGCAGCAATCACGGAAAAAACTTTGATCATTGGCATCGATGTAGGGAGTGAAACACACTTCGCACGGGCATTCAACTGGCGACGATATGAATTCTCCAGAAAGCCGCTGGAATTCAGCAATACAGAGGAAGGGGGAGTGACGAAAGAAGAAGCTCATCAGGGAAACGTCCGCCGAAAGGTGCTGATGAGCGGGAACTGGAGTCAGCAAACAACAAAGAATGAGCCAGTAGTCGGCGGGAATTTTGTCCATAGGGCACGACCCTGTAAAGGAGCTAAGCTGACACCCTGGTTATGGCCAGGCGGAACGAAGGAAGTGAGGACCCGCGGGAAACCGAAGGTGATCCTGGTAGATACGGGAGGTGCGCTGCCATAGAGGGAAGAGATATACAACGGCCATGAATATCGGAACACATATACTTTTGATCGTATATATACCGTGCGTTTCTATTCATTTCAGCCTGATTTTCTGATATTGCAGGGAACAGAGTTGTGCACAATCAAAAGAAACTCCTATTTGTGTTCTGAAATCCGAGTCGTATCAGGCATGCGAGTATATTGTATACACAAACAGACTCGTTTTCCCGGCAAACCGCTTTCCGTTATGAAGTTGTTTTCCCGGCAAACCGTTTTCCGTTGTGGAGTTTTTAGCAGTAATTCGCTTTAAGACCAGGCCGTTTTCCTTTTTGTCAACCCAAATCCATTTTGCTAAACAAAATTCACGAAATATAAATAAAAAACTTGTATCCTAAACACAACTCTGTTATTATTAATCATAAATTAGATGCTAATTTGTAACTTGATAACAAAGGTACGAAGCGTCTGCAGTGCCGGACGCTTTTTACGTTGAAATGCTTATATTTTGGGAGGAAAACTGATGGGAGTTAAAGTACTGAAGTTTGGAGGTTCTTCAGTGGCTGACGGAATCCAGCTAAAGAAGCTGAAGGAGATCGTCGAAGCTGATCCGGATCGAAGATATGTTGTGGTTTCTGCACCGGGAAAGCGGTTCAGCGGTGATAACAAGGTCACGGACCTTTTATATCTGTGTAAGACGGAAATTGACAACCACATTCCGTATGATCAGGTATTCCAGGTCATTATCGACCGTTACAGCGCTGTAAAACTGAATCTCGGCATTGATGTCGACCTGAAGAGCCGCTATGAGGAAATTCGCAAGAATATCGAGGCCGGATGCTCGGTTGACTACCTTGCAAGCCGCGGTGAATTCCTGTCTGCGGTACTGGTTGCCGCATATCTGGGATATGACTTTGTCGACACAGCCGGACTCATTCAGTTTGACTCCCGTGGAAGACTTCTTCCGGAAGAAACCAATGAGGCACTGAAGGCTGAACTTGCGAAACATGAGCGCGCAGTTCTGCCTGGCTTCTACGGCACGCAGAAGGGCACGGACAAGGTCCGCGTTTTCTCAAGAGGAGGTTCTGATGTAACCGGTTCTCTGGTTGCCCGCGCTGTAGATGCAGATGTTTACGAGAACTGGACCGATGTGTCCGGTTTCCTGATGGCCGATCCGCGCATTGTGGAAAATCCGAAGCCGATCGACCAGATCACTTATGTCGAGCTTCGAGAGCTGTCCTATATGGGTGCCAGCGTTCTGCATGAGGACGCGGTGTTCCCGGTCAGAGGCGCGAACATTCCGATCAACATCAGAAACACCAACAAGCCTGAGGATCCGGGCACAATGATTTCCACAAGCCGGCCGGAAAACACAGACCGCATTCTCAGCGGTATTGCGGGAAGTAAGGACTTCACCGTTATTGCGATCTATAAAAATATGCTGAACAAGGAAGTCGGCTTTATCCGCCGCATCCTGACCATTCTCGAGGATATGGATGTCAGCTTTGAGCATATCCCGACCGGAATCGACACGGTTTCCGTCGTCATTTCCAATGATCAGCTGCCGGAGGGAAAGCTGGACGATGTTCTGGACGCGCTGCAGCGCCAGGTTAATCCGGACAGCATCACTGTTCATGACGACATCGCGCTGATCGCCGTCGTAGGTGTCGGCATGAGCCGCCGTCTGGGAACATCTGCGAGACTGTTCACCGCCCTTGCAGAGGCCGGCGTCAACGTCCGCATGATCGACCAGGGATCTTCTGAGATCAACATCATCATCGGCGTACTGAATGAAGACTTTGAGAAGGCCATCCGCGCCATCTATAACGCCTTCAATTCCGACCGCGATGACGTTCTGAAGAAAACCCTGTCCAGTCTTCACTAAATTTGAACCATACCCATAACCAATTCTGCCGGAAGTTTCTGCGGCAGGCTTTTAAACAGCCTGCCGGGGAAGCTTCCGGCTTTTCCGTTGTAAAATATTTTCCTGTTCTCTTGACAAAATCTACGCGCAAGGATATACTTGTCAATGCTAATTATTAACAATGTTAAATATTAACGGTGTAAAATCTGAACGCTGTTAAATAAAATACAGCGGATGTGTTAAACGGCATCCGTCTGTATCAGGAAAAGCGTGGATGAAGAATTTCCGCGGGAAAGGAGTAAGAATGGAAGAACTGGAACGTGAATTTATCCGTTCCTGCATGCAGTTTCATAAAGTGAAAATGTATGAACTGGTTCCGGACTTAAACCGGGGAGAATTGATGGTTATGGGAGGTACCGCCCGTCTTCAGTGCCGGAATCCGGAGCATAAAGTGCGCATGTCCGATCTGCTTGCGGGTTCCCGCATGACGGCTCCAGGCCTTTCACGCGTTCTCAGAGGTCTGGAAAAGAAGGGCCTGATGGAGCGCACGCAGGATCCGAATGACCGCCGTGTGACGCTGGTCAGCTTTACAGAGAAAGGAAAAAATAAATGGTATGGTGACCATGAAATTCTCCATCGTTTCTGTTCCGAGCTGATCCGAAGAATCGGAGAAGACCAGATTCGCGAGATTATCCGCCTGAATGATGAAATATACCAGACGGCGGATGAAATTTATCTTGAACAGCTTGCAGAAATGAAGAAGAAACAGCAGAAAGCCGGAGAAAAGAAATAGCCGGCGGAACAATTGGGGTTAAAGAAAGGTATTGAATGCGATAAACATTCAGGAGGCAGTCAGAGTTGAGATATTTAATCAAGAATTTAAAACCCTACTGGCCGGTAGTCATCCTTCTGGTGGTCCTACTGGCCGTACAGGGATTCAGCGAGATGTCCATGCCGCAGTACACGCAGAACATCATCGATACAGGAATCCAGAACCGGGGTGTAGAGCACATCCTTCCGACAAAGGTAAAACAGCAAGAGTACAATGAAGCGCAGATGTTCATGACTTCGGCTGAGAAAAAAGCCTGGAAATCTGCCTATCAGAAAGAAGGAAACAAGTACGTCCTTCATGCATCTGAAAGCAGACTGCACAGGCTGGACGACCAGCTTCTGGAGCCGATCGTCCTGACCTACCAGCTCGGCCACATTTCACCGGCCCAGTATAAGAAGATGGTCAGGCGTCAGCTTAAGGCAGCCGCAGCCGCCCAGGAAAAGGCCATGAAAGAGGCTGCATCTTCCGGCATGAGCGCCGGGCAGATCGCTGACATGCAGAAGTCCGCCCAGGCCGGAGCCCAGGCACAGAGCACTTCTTCCCTGCAGACGGATCCATCCGCTCTCCTGAAGAAGCTGGACTCCATGTCCGTTAAGGAAATCGCGGATGCCGCAGGCATGGATGTCCGCGTTTTCCATGCAAAGAATCAGAACGGAAAGTCGAAAACTTATGTCGACATTCGTGAAGCCATGCAGAAGATGATTGACAGCGGCCAGATGAGCAGCACGCAGATTCATCAGATGCAGAAGCAGATTAAGAAGACCATCGACACCGTCGGCCCGAAGACACTGAAGTCCATGGGCTACCGTTACGCCTACGATGCAGAAAAGGACGCCGGAGTTCATGTGAACGCCGTCCAGATCTCTTATCTGTGGAGCGCGGGAAAGAAGATGTTCCTGATGGCGCTGCTGATGCTCGCAGCTGCCGTTGCCGTTTCCTATCTCGCATCCAGAGTCGGTGCCGGTGTGGGACGCGATCTGCGTGACAAGGTCTTCCGGAACGTCATTGGATACTCCAATGCAGAGCTGGATAAATTCCAGACTTCTTCGCTGATCACCCGTGCCACCAACGATGTGCAGCAGGTCCAGCAGGTCACCACCATGATGCTGCGCATGGTGCTTTACGCGCCGGTGCTGGGTGTCTGGGGAATTATCAAGGTTTACCAGACTCATGCCAACATGAGCTGGGTAATTCTCCTTGGAGTTGCCGTTATTATCGGTTTTGTCCTGACTCTGATGGCGATTGCCATGCCGAAGTTCAAGATCATGCAGAAACTGGTGGACAAGCTGAACGGCGTATCCCGTGAGATTCTGACCGGACTCATGGTTATCCGCGCCTTCGGCCGTCAGAAGACAGAAGAAGAGCGTTTCGACCAGGCCAATGTCGACCTGAAGCGCACCCAGCTGTTTACAAACCGTGTTATGACCTTCATGATGCCGTCCATGATGCTGATTATGAACGCTCTGTCCATCCTCATCACCTGGGCTGCCTCATCCAGAGTCGATTCCGGAACCCTGCAGGTCGGCGCGATGACCGCCTTCATCACATACGCCATGATCATCGTTTCCGCGTTTATGATCATCACCGCGATGTCCATCATTCTGCCGAGAGCCGGTGTCGCTGCCCAGAGAATCGATGAAGTCGCGACAACGGTTTCCTCTATTCAGGACAAAAAGAACCCGGAAGTTCTGGAAGGCGGCAAGGGAGAAGTTGTCTTCTCTCACGTGGACTTTCAGTATCCGGGTGCAGAGGCTAACGTCCTGTCTGACATCGACTTTACCGCAGAGCCGGGAAAGGTCACCGCGATTATCGGCGGAACCGGATCCGGAAAGAGCACACTGATCAACCTGATCCCGAGATTCTACGATGTTACGGGCGGAAAGATTCTGGTGGACGGAAAAGACGTCCGCGACGTCACGATGAAGTCGCTGCGAGACGAAATCGGATTCGTCCAGCAGAAAGGCATTCTCTTCTCCGGGACGATTGCCGGAAACATCCGCTTTGGAAACGCAGATGCCAGCGATGAAGAGGTAAAGCGTGCGGCTGAGATTGCTCAGGCGGATGACTTCATCATGGATAAGGAAGAAAAGTACGACAGCTATGTCTCTCAGGGCGGAAACAACGTATCCGGAGGACAGAAGCAGAGACTTTCCATCGCCCGCGCGATTGCGAAGAAGCCGAAGATCCTGATTTTCGATGACAGTTTTTCCGCGCTGGACATGAAGACGGACGCAAAGCTCAGAGAAATCCTGGAGCAGGAAGAGCACGACACCACCAGAATTATCGTTGCGCAGAGAATCAGTACAATTCTTCATGCAGACCAGATTCTGGTTATGGATGAAGGAAAAATCGTCGGCAAGGGAACGCATCAGCAGCTGATGAAGTCCTGTGATGTATACAGACAGATTGCGGAATCCCAGCTGTCTGAGAAAGAACTGGAGGAGATGGCATAATGGCAGAGAAGAATAATCGGATGCCGCGCAGAAACTCCGGAGGCATGCGGGGACCGCACGGTCCTGGCGCCATGGGCGCGGTGGAGAAACCGAAGAACTTCAGAAAATCAATTAAGGAACTTCTGGCCTATATCGGCCGCTATAAATTTGGTGTGATTGCCGTCATGATTCTGGCGGCGGGATCCACGGTATTCAATGTCGTCGGTCCTAAGGTCATGGGCCACGCGACCACAGAACTGGCAGATGGCCTGATGAGAAAGGTTGCGGGAACCGGCAGCATCGACTTTGGCAAGATCGGCCAGATCCTGCTGTTCACCCTGGCTCTGTATCTGATCAGCTCCGCCCTGAACTTCATTCAGGGCTGGATTATGACCGGCATCACGCAGAAGGTCGTTTACCGCATGCGTAAAGAAATCTCAGAGAAGATCAACCGCATGCCGATGAAATATTTTGAAAGCCGGCCGATCGGAGAGGTGCTGTCCAGAATCACCAACGATGTGGACACCTTGGGTACCGGACTGAACCAGAGCATCACCATGATCATTTCCGCGGTCGCAACCATCATCGGCGTCATTGTCATGATGCTGACCATTTCCCCGCTGATGACCCTGATCGCCCTGATTATGATCCCGGTATCTGCGCTTCTGATGGCCGCTGTCATCAAGATGTCGCAGAAATACTTTAAACAGCAGCAGGCTTCCCTGGGCGTCATCAACGGCCAGGTAGAGGAGGACTTCTCCGGTCAGCAGGTCATCAAGGCTTTCAATCGAGAGAAGCAGACCATTGCGGAGTTTTCTAAGACGAATGATGAGCTTTACGTTTCCGCCTGGAAATCCCAGTTCTTCTCCGGAGCCATGATGCCGCTGATGAACTTTGTCGGCTATCTGGCCTATGCAGGCGTTGCCATTGCCGGCGGCATGCTGGCCATCCGTAATATCATCGGAATCGGTGATATTCAGGCCTTCATTCAGTACGTCCGCAATCTGACCCAGCCGATGGCGCAGATTTCCCAGGTCATGAACCAGGTCCAGTCCATGACGGCGGCTTCCGAGCGTGTGTTCCAGCTGCTGAATGAGGACGAGACTGACCTGCAGGAGGATGCTCCGCTTCCGCTGGAGGATGTGAAGGGCGCTGTAGAGTTCGATCACGTACAGTTCGGTTATGATCCGGAGCAGGTGATTATCCATGATTTCTCGGCAAAGGTTGAACCTGGCCAGACAGTAGCCATTGTAGGCCCTACGGGCGCCGGAAAGACGACCATGGTCAAGCTGCTGATGCGTTTCTATGATGTGAATAAGGGACAGATCCTTCTGGACGGACAGGATATCCGGACCTTCAGCCGCCTGGACCTGAGAAAGTATTTCTCCATGGTTCTGCAGGACACATGGCTCTTCTCCGGAACGATCCGGGAGAATATCCGTTACGGCCGTCTGGACGCAACGGATGAAGAGGTTGAAGCTGCGGCAAAAGCCACGCACGCGGATCATTTCATTCGTACACTGCCGGGAGGCTACGATATGGTTCTGAATGAAGAAGCATCCAACATCTCTCAGGGTCAGAAACAGCTGCTGACCATCGCGAGAGCGATGCTGGCAGACCGTAAGATTCTGATTCTGGACGAGGCGACTTCTTCCGTTGACACCCGTACGGAAAAACAGATTCAGAGTGCAATGAACCGCCTGATGCAGGGCCGCACGAGCTTTGTCATCGCCCATCGTTTATCTACGATTAAAGATGCGGATATGATTCTGGTGATGAATCACGGTGACATTGTGGAGCAGGGCACGCATGATGAACTGCTGGCGAAGAACGGTGCTTACGCAGATCTGTATAATTCTCAGTTCGCAGGGGAAGAAGAATAGAAGCAGAAAAAAATCTGAACATATGATCGTGATGCGGAGAGAATCCGCAGGGGAGAAGCAGGAGAATGCCGGGAAGACAGAGCCGGGGTCCTCTTGCTTTTTGTTTTTTGTCCAGTGGAAAATCCGGTGATTTCCAGATCTTCACTCTGCGGACATAAAAATGCCTTGTCCAATGCACAAGCGCTACGTTTTCATTATTGGAAAAATAGTATATAATAAACAATAAAGTCTTATTTTCACTGTGTGCATCTGCACGGAATGGGAAATAGGAAAGGAGGGAGGGCATTGTGTTCAGACTGATTCCTGAGGGAAGGCTGAAACGGATGTCCGGGAAAATATGAAGAAACTGCTTACAATCAGCCGTGAATATGGAAGCGGCGGAAGAGTGATCGGAGGCCTGGCTGCGAAAAAATTGGGCGTTCCGCTCTATGACCGCGAAATTATCGATATGGCCGTGGAGAAGAGCGGCCTGTCCAGAGAAATCATTGAGAGTGCGGAACTGAGAGCAAAGAATAATTTTTCTTATTCGCTGGCTTCTGCGGTGAATTTCAGTGAAGGTATTTCGGGAGAGATGATCTCCGTGAATGAGAAGCTGTTCCTGACACAGTTCGACATCATTACCCAGATCGGGCAGACCGGAGAAGGTGTGATTATCGGACGCTGCGCAGACTATGTTTTAAGAGACCTTCCGGGTGTGACCAACGTGTTCATTCACGCGAGACTGGAAGACCGGATTGAGAGAGCTGTTGATCAGTATGGTGACGATCCGGAAAAGGTCAAGCATATCATCCGGAACTACGACAAGGCCAGAAAGAATTACTATAATTACCACACTTCTCAGAAATGGGGAGATTACATCAACTATGACCTGTCCATCAACACGAGTCATGTCAGTGATGAGACAGCGGCACAGCTGATCGTGGATTATGTGATGAACCGCAATAACAAGCATTGATATTGTTACAGAAGATTTGGGAGGATCCGTTCCGGGAATCAGAAGATCATGAAGACCAGCGGGCGGCGTCTTTCAGAGAGGAGGAATATCATGAGCAAGGAAAAAGAAGAAAAGAAATGCTGCAAGAGTGAAGAAAATCAGCCGACTGTGCAGGACGCGCTGAAGGCTGCGGGAGCCATCGTCGGAATCGGCCTGGTTGCCGGATTCACCCTGGTTATGGGCATGAATAAAATCATGAAAGAGATTTTCGTCAATGACGACTGGCCGGATGAAGAATGGTCCAGCGACGACTGGGCAGGCGAGGATCTGGACTAGTTCCAGAGCTGCGCATTCAGCTGGAAAAAACGTTATCACCCCTCATTCATCAGAGGAAGAAAGGAAACAGTTATAATGACAGAACAGAAGGCATCTAAAGGAACGTACTACATTACTACTCCGATTTATTATCCGAGTTCCAAGCTGCATATCGGACACACATACTGCACAGTCATGGCCGATGCGATGGCAAGATTCAAGAGACTGAGCGGCTACGACGTCCGTTTCCAGACAGGAACAGATGAGCACGGCCTGAAAATCATGCAGAAAGCCAGAGAAAAAGGCGTAACCCCTCAGGAATATGTCGATGAGGTCGTTGCCGGCATCAAGGATCTCTGGAATACAATGGAAATCTCCTACGATGACTTCGTCCGCACGACGCAGCCGCGCCACGTGAAGAGAGTTCAGGCGATCTTCAATAAGATGAATGAAAAGGGAGATATCTACAAGGGCAAGTATGAAGGATGGTACTGCACGCCTTGCGAGTCCTACTGGACAGAGAGCCAGCTGGTCAACGGCTGCTGCCCGGACTGCGGACGTCCGGTAGAGTGGGCATCTGAGGATGCGTACTTCTTCCGTCTTTCCAAGTATCAGGACCGCGTGCTGAAACTCCTGGAGGATCCGGATTTTCTGAAGCCGAAGGAGCGCCGCAATGAGATGATCGAGTTCGTTAAGCAGGGACTGGACGATCTGTGCATTTCCCGTTCCTCCTTTGACTGGGGTATTCAGGTGCCGATCGATCCGAACAGCGTTATCTACGTATGGCTGGACGCTTTGACGAACTATATTACCACACTGGGCTATCCGGATGATCTGACGGAATTCAATAAGTACTGGCCGGCAGACGTTCATCTGGTCGGAAAGGAAATCGTACGTTTCCATTCCGTTATCTGGCCGGCAATGCTGATGTCTCTGGATCTGCCGATGCCGAAGCACGTCATGGGCCACGGCTGGCTTCTGATTGACGGCGGCAAAATGAGCAAGTCCAAGGGAAATGTCGTGGACCCGGTATTCCTGATTCACCGTTACGGCGTCGATGCTCTGAAATACTTCCTGTTAAGAGAGTATACCTTCGGTCAGGACGGCGTATACACCAATGAAGTTATGCTGAAGCGCATGAATTACGACCTGGCAAACGACCTTGGAAATCTGCTGTCCAGAACCGTAGCCATGATCGAGAAGTACTGCGGCGGAATCGTTCCTCCTGCAGGAAAGTTCGATGACATCGATGAGGACCTGAAGAAAACCGCTCTGGGCGCAGCGCCGGCACTGGAAGACCATATGAATGACTTCCAGTTCAATCTGGCACTGGAGGATATCTGGGTTCTGGTACGCCGCGCAAACAAGTACATCGATGAGAAGATGCCGTGGGCAATGGCCAAGGATCCGGAGAAGAAGGCAGAGCTCGACACCTGCCTGCACAATCTGGCAGAGGCACTGCGCATCATCTCCATCCTGCTGATTCCGTTCATGCACACCACATCCGAGCGCATGCAGGAGCAGCTGGGACTGACCGGTGAGAAGATCAGCTGGGAAGATGCCTTTGCGTTTGAGAAGATGGACGGCGAGAAGGTTACCAAGGGCGATCCGCTCTTCCCGCGTCTGGACATCGATAAGGAACTGAAAGAGCTGAACGAGATTCAGAAGAAGCAGATGGCCGAGGCAAAGAAGAAAGCGGACAAGGAAGCAGCTGACGTCAAGCTGAAGCCGGAAATCGAGTTCGAGGACTTTGATAAGATCGATCTGAGAGTCGGCACGATCATGAAGGCGGAGAAGGTTGAGGGAGCAGACAAACTCCTGAAATTCCGCGTACGTATCGGAAATGAAGAGCGCCAGATTCTGTCCGGAGTCGCTGAGCACTTCAAACCGGAAGATATGGTCGGAAAGAAGGTTGTCGTTGTAGCCAACCTGAAGCCGAGAAAGATCCGTGGAGAAGAATCACAGGGCATGATTATTTTTGCGGACACCGGAAAGAAATATGAGCTGGTCACCAGCAGCGCGGATGACGGCAGCAAGGTGAGATAATCGTAAAGAGGCTGCACACAGCAGCCTCTTTTTTCATATTGAGTGACTGTAGTCGGAAATAAATAAGGTATATAATAAGGCATATATTAATGAGCAGAATATTATTTGACGCACATACACATTTAAACGATGAGGGGAATACCGATGAGAGCAGAAGGGAGCTTGCGGAAGAGATCGAAAACAATTCCGATGTTCTGGGACTGGTAGATCCGGGAAGCGATCTGGCCAGCTCGGAACAGGCAGTCCGGGATGCGGCACAGTTCCCCTGGTGCTATGCCGCGGTCGGTTATCATCCGAGTGAAACGGACGGACTGAATGAGGAAAAGCTGCAGAGAATCAGAGCGCTGGCTGTCAACAGCAGCAAGGTGGTCTGCATCGGTGAGATTGGTCTGGATTATCATTACGATGAGGATGTGGATCACGATACGATGCGTTACTGGTTCAGAAAGCAGATTCAGCTTGCCAATGAACTGAAGATGCCGATTATGATCCACACCAGAGACGCCGATCAGGAAACTATGGACATCCTGAAAGAAGAGGGCGCCTTTTCAGAAGAGCGGCAGAGATGGTTTCCGAAACGCCCGGGTCCGGACGGAAAGCTGCTTCCGGACAGCCGGGTATTAATGCACTGCTTCTCCCAGAGTGTGGAAATGGCGAACCAGTATATCAGGCTCGGCGCGACGCTTTCCATCTGCGGTCCGGTGACCTTCAAGAACAACCGGAAGACGAGGGAAGTCGTGAAGGCTGTTCCGATTGAGTTCCTCACCGTGGAGACGGACGCGCCGTACATGGCGCCGGAACCGAAGCGGGGAAGAAGAAACAAGGCGCCATATGTGGAGTATACCTGCCGGAAAGTGGCGGAACTGAAAGAGATTTCCTATGAAGAGGCAGCTAGAATCACTTGTCAGAATGCACTGCGTTTTTACGATATCCACGATCTGGAGATTCAGCCATGAAGCATCCGGCAGAAGAGAAGTTCCTGAAAACAGTCAGGGAGCACGACCTGCTGAGCCCTGGGGATCATGTGATTCTGGGGCTTTCCGGCGGAGCCGATTCAACAGCGCTTTTTGCCTTGCTGGCTGATTTTTGTCCGAAGATCCTGCCGGTGAAGCTGCATCCGGTCCATGTCAATCATATGATCCGGGGAAATGCTGCGGATGAGGACCAGCGCGCGGTGGAGGAGCTCTGCAGAAGCCGCGGGCTTGTCTGCCGGAGCATCCGCTTCGACTGCATCGGCGAGGCGCGGTGTGGAAATATGACCGAGGAAGAGGCCGGGCGGAAGAAGCGCTACGAGCTGTTCGACGAGGCGGCGGAGGAGCTGCTGAAGCAGGGAGTCGGCCGGGCGCGGATTAAGATCGCGACGGCTCACCATGCGGACGACCAGGCGGAGACGATCCTGCTGCACCTTCTCAGAGGCAGCGGGGTTGACGGGCTGGCAGGCATGGCGTACAGCCGGAAGGATGAGGCTGGCTTTACCCTGATCCGGCCGCTGCTGGACTGCCGGAAGAGTGAGCTGCGGGAGTACTGCGGCCTGCACGGGCTTGTCCCGAGGGAAGACCAGACGAATCAGGATCCGTCTTATGGGCGTAACCGCATCCGCCTGGAGCTGCTGCCGTATCTTCGATCCTATAATCCGAAAATTGAGGATGCGCTGATCCGCCTCGGAAAGAGTGCTGCAGAAGACCGGGCATATCTTCAGAATCAGGCGGAGAAACTGTACGGGGAGTGCCGGATGGAGGACGGCGGTTCTGTGACTGCTCTCCGCCGGGACAAGGCCGCTGCGCTGCCTCACGCCATGCGGATCCGGCTGCTGCGACTGGCACTTGCGGAGGCGGGTCTGGCAGAGGATTTTACTGCCCGGCATCTGGAGGCGCTGGACCATATTCTGCGCGGTGGGGACCCGTCTGCGGAGACGGATCTGCCCCACGGCATGATCGGACGCTGTGTGTATGACCGGCTGGAGATCGGTAAATTACAAAAATATCGCCCATCGGCAAAAGGCGATGGGAAAGAGAGTGGACCGGCCGGACGGGTCCGGGTGCTTGCGGCGGAGGACCTGCCGCATGGAATGGTCCGGGGGAGCTATGCCTGCTTCGATGAAGAGAAGCTGATTCAGAAATACGGGGCGGGTGCCGCCGGAAAGATCTGCTGGAGAACCAGAAAACCAGGAGACTACATCGCGATTCCGGGTGGACGGAAGAAACTGCATGATGTGCTGATTGATGATAAGGTGCCGAAAGGCAGAAGAGACAGTCTTTCTTTCGCTGCGGTCGGGAGTGAAGTTCTTTTCGTTCCAGCATGGGAGAAAGACTCTGGAAGGGCCAGATATTCTCATTTATACCTTGTGGATAAATACACAAAAAAGATTGTTCTGGTTGAAAAAAATTGTCGTATATGATAGAATGACAACGCAATTTTATGCTGATAGAACAATGGAAAAATTGTTTTTTGGCATGTAAACGGAAAAATGCGTTTTTTGCGTTAATAAAAGAAGGGACACATACAATCAGGAGGATAGTGAGTTGAAGAAATTCGCCAGAAATTTAGTAATCTACCTGGTTATTTTTGGTATTGTCATGGGTGTGGCATATTTCGTCCGCAACGGCGGGACGTCACAGCAGGAGGTCGCGCTTTCGACAATGGCAAAATACCTGAAAAACGGAAAGGTTACTGAAGTCACCATCAAGGACAGCAAAGTTACCGCCCAGATTGGAAAGAACAAGCAGGTTTATGCCTACGCGAACAGCGCTCTGGAGCTGGACTGGCTGGAACAGAAATACATCTATAATAAGGTGGATTCCGGAGACATCGTTCTCCGGGCAAGCGGACCGGATCACGCGTCCGCATTGATGAACGCGCTGCCGACGATCATTATGGTCGTTGCCCTGGGATTCTTATTCTATATCATGATGAATCAGGGCGGAAACGGAAAGGCGTTCCAGTTCGGAAAGAACCGCGCACATATGTATAAAGGAGAAGGAAAGAAGATTACCTTTGCCGATGTTGCGGGGCTGAAAGAAGAAAAGGAAGAACTGCAGGAGGTCGTGGATTTCCTGAAAGATCCGAGAAAATACAATGCGGTGGGTGCGCGTATACCGAAAGGTATTCTGCTGGTCGGCCCTCCGGGAACAGGAAAAACTTACGTGTCCAGAGCGACTGCCGGTGAAGCGGGCGTCCCGTTCTTCACGATTTCCGGTTCTGACTTCGTAGAGATGTTCGTCGGAGTCGGAGCTTCCCGTGTCCGTGACCTGTTTGATCAGGCGAAGAAGAATGCCCCGTGCATTATCTTTATCGATGAGATCGATGCGGTAGGACGCAAGAGAGGCGCAGGCCTCGGCGGCGGAAATGATGAGCGTGAGCAGACCCTGAACCAGCTGCTGGTTGAGATGGACGGATTCTCCGGAAATTCTGGAATCATCATTCTGGCTGCAACCAACCGTCCGGATATTCTGGATCCGGCCCTTCTCCGTCCGGGACGTTTTGACCGCCAGATTACGATCGGTGTTCCTGATGTCAAGGGCCGCGAGGAGATCATCCGTATTCATGCGAAGAACAAGCCGCTTTCTGACGAGGTTTCTCCGGAAATCATCGCGAGAAGAACACCGGGATTCACCCCGGCAGATCTGGAAAACCTGCTGAATGAGGCAGCCCTGATTACCGCCAGAAGAAACGGACGCTGGATCCGCATGGCGGAAATTGAGGAAGCGACCACCAAGGTTATGGCAGGACCGGCAAAGAAGAGCCGTGTCATCAGCGAGAAAGAGAAGCGTCTGACCGCTTACCACGAGGCCGGACACGCAATCGTCATGAGAAGTATTCCGGGATCGGATCCGGTACACCAGATTACAATCATTCCGAGAGGCCAGGCCGGCGGATTTACCATGTCCCTGCCGACGGAAGATAAGTACTTCATGACAAAGAACGACATGATGCACGAGATCATGCACCTTCTGGGCGGCCGTGTGGCAGAGTCCATCTATCTGGATGACATTTCCACCGGTGCCAGCAATGATATCGAGCGCGCGACACAGATTGCCCGTTCCATGGTCACCAAGTACGGATTCAGCGACAAGCTCGGTCCGATCAACTATGCGGATTCCGATGAACCCTTCCTCGGAAGAGATTTCAGCAAGACCAAGGCTTACTCCGAAGAGGTCGCTAACGAGATCGATGAAGAAGTCCGCCGTCTGGTAGGAGACTGCTATGCGAAGACAGAAGCGATTCTGAAAGAACACTCCGCAGAGATGGAGCGTGTCGCAGAAGCGCTGATCCGCGTGGAGACCCTCGATGCAGAGCAGTTTGAAGACCTGTACACGGGTAAGGAAGATCCGGAAAGCACAGAGCGCAAGGTCCGCGAGCACGAGGAAGAGATCCGCAAGGTCAATAAGGCTGAGGCAGAAGAATCCAGACGCATCAGAAAGGCTGAGGATGCGCGTGCTGAAGAAATGCGTGAGGCTGTGCTGAATGGAGACAAGCTCAGCGATGATCAGGTCCGCCATCTCGTAGCGGATAAGGACGGACACATCATCAATCCGTACGAGCGGGACAAAGCACAGGAGAACAAGATTAATACTGAAACGGAAGAACAGGAAGCTGTTTCAGATCAGGATACTATTTCTAAGGAATCGAACGCCGCGGCGTCAGAGAAGGAGAACACTGACAGCCAGGACGATAACGGCGGGACAGGCGAGGAGTAAAATGAAAGTAGCAGTAAATGACTGCCTCAGTCTTGAGTGCATGACACCAAGCATTCTGGCTGCCGGCAGACGGAATGTGGAAAATCGTGTACGTTCTGTATCAGTTATGGATGCTCAGGATGTGGATACAGCACTGAAGGAAAACGGAATAAAGGAACAGCTTGTTCTGACTTCCTTCAGCGGAGTTGAGGGAAAAGACAAGGAAAGCGTAAGATGTGACATTGTCACTGCGCTTGGAGATGCCGGCGTTGCGGGCATCGTTGTCTTTCATCAGAAGAACGGACTGACATCAGTCGGTGATACGGTGATTCAGGCTGCAGAAAGTACGGGAGTCCCTCTGATTGTCATTCCTGAGGACAATCAGTCCCAGTACAGTGACATCATCGAGCAGGTTATGGATAAGATCCGTTACGGTGATAACTTTAAAAACGGACTGATCAATAATACCATTTACCATCTGCTGAACTTTGAGAAGCACACCAATTTCTACTCAGCATTGAAAGAAGCAGCACTGAGCAATGACTTCCAGGTTGTTCTTCTTTCTAAGGACTTCAACCCGATTCTGACGGTAGAAACCCGCCAGAAGGTTGCCATTTCCGATGCCATCCGTACCGGAAAAGAGCGTGATGTTGAGAAATCAGGAATTTATACCTTCATTGATGTAAATGGTGTCCTGACTTACTGGGGACCGATTTCCGTCAATGGTGAAGAGTACTTCCTGTTCATTGTCGATAACGATGACAACTACTCTGCTGCAGAAATTTCCAAGCTGGCTGAGATTATCGAGCTGGCAATGGGAATGTGGAAGTACACACCGGAGCGCGACGTCAAAGCAGAATTTATCAAGGCACTGATCCGTGATAATAAATCCCTGGCCTATTCACTGAAGGATGAAATCGGCCTGGATCCGGAACGCATCCTCTGCGTATTCTATGCCAAGGGCATTGAAAACCAGCAGGGAAATTCCATTATTGCAGACTTTGAGAAAGAAGAAAACGTCGAAGTCATGCAGATTGCGGACACAGAGGAAACTTATGCCATCATCCTGAATAAGGATGACAGCGATGAGAAGGAAAAGGTATCCCGCAAGATGGCCTGCCTGGGCCTGTTCGACAAACTGAAGGAAGGCAGCAAGTCTGTCCGTATCTTCCATGCCACCGGAATCAACGGCATCGAGGGAGCGGGCGATGCATTCCGCCTGATCAGCGAGACATGGACATTCGTGGAGAGTGTCTTCCCATATAAGAGAGTGTTTACCAAGTATGACCTGGCACTGGTTTCCACCTGCATTCATCTGCAGGTCCAGGGCGGCCACGCAAGAAAGATCTATTCCGATCTGCTGGAGCCGTTCAAGAGAGAAGTCGGAGAGAACAAGGCCCGTCAGCTCCTTGATACGCTTGAAACCTTTGTCCTGGACGCGGGCATGAACAGCAGCAAGACCAGTGTGTTCATGGGTATTCATACAAACACCGTTCAGTACAGACTGAAGCGTATTAATGAAGTCCTGGGCGCAGAAATCACAGGTAACCGTGTCATTCCGGGACTGACCATTGCCCTGGCATTGAAGCGTCTTGAAAGAGTAGTAAAATAGCCGACTGCAGGCATATCTGCAGAAATGAACATGGGAATATGGTGCAGGTGAACCGGAAAAGCCGGAAGCCGAGCGCCTGAAAGAGAGAGAAAACATGTTATTAGCATTTGATATCGGAAACACAAATACCGTACTCGGAGTTTTCAATGAAGACGGTAAGTTGATCACAAACTGGAGAATCGAGACAGATTCACACAAGAGCGCCGATGAATACGGCATGCTCGTTGTGGAGCTGTTCAAGCATGAGGGACTGAACCCGAAGGCAGTGGACGATGTGATCATCGCCACGGTTGTTCCTTCCGTGCTGTTTACCATCCGTCACATGGCGGAGAAGTATTTCCATAAACAGGCGATTGTCGTAGAGTCCGGCATCAAGACCGGTCTGCTCATTAAGTATGATAATCCAAAGTCGGTCGGAGCCGACCGTATCGTCAACGCCGTCGCTGCGTATAATAAGTACGGCGGGCCGCTGATCATCATCGATCTGGGAACGGCCACGACCTTCTGTGCCGTATCCGACAAGGCCGAGTATCTGGGCGGCACCATCGCCCCGGGACTGAAGATTTCCTCGGAAGTCCTGTTCGAGCGTACTTCACAGCTTCCTAAAGTTGAGCTGGAGGATCCTGGCCACACGATCTGCCGGAACACCATTCAGGGAATGCAGTCCGGACTGGTGTACGGACAGATGGGCAGTGTCGAGTTCATCGTCAAGAAAATGAAGAAAGAGCTTGAGGAAGTATGTCCGGGCAAGCAGGTGAAAGTCATCGCCACCGGCGGACTTTCTTCACTGGTTGCGAGCGGCGTAGACTGCATCGACACCATTGACCGCCGCCTGACCCTTGAGGGCCTGCAGATGATTTATCACAAGAACCGCCACCATATCCGTCATAAGGATATCAGCAAGTCCTATGATGAGGCGCAGCAGAAGCTGTAGCCTGCCGGCACGGTGAAACAGAAAATTTGCGCGCTTTCAGCAGCGTGCAGAATGAGAGAGGCTGTCATCAGCCTCTCTTTTATCGCTTTACGACAAAAATCAATCAGCAAGGAAAGAATAACATGTGGAAAGATAAAAAACTCCCTCCAATCGGAAATGTGCAGCCGGAAAACCCATTCTTTCTCGCCCCGATGGCAGGAATCACAGACGCGGTATTCCGCAGGATCTGCACGGAAATGGGCGCAGGGATGACCTATTCGGAGATGGTCAGCGCCAAAGGTCTGTATTATAAAGATAAAAAGACAGACCAGCTTCTGTTCTGCTATCCGGAAGAAAAAAACTCTGCCCTTCAGATTTTCGGACATGAGCCGGAGATCATGGCCTTTGCGGCGGAAAAGCTGGATTCCCGTCCAAACAAAATTCTCGACATCAATATGGGCTGTCCGGTGCCTAAAGTCTTTAAAAACGGAGACGGCAGCGCCATGATGAAAAATCCGGAGCAGATCGAAGCGGTTGTTCACGCGGCGGCGTCTCACAGCAGCAAGCCGGTAACAGCGAAAATCCGCATTGGAATCAATGACGACCATATTAATGCGGTGGAATGCGCGCTGGCCGCGCAGGAAGGCGGCGCCGCCGCTGTCGCCGTGCACGGCAGGACCAGGGAGCAGTATTACACCGGAGCTGCCGACCGGAAGGCCATTGCGGCTGTGCAGGACGCGCTGAAAATCCCTGTCCTTGCAAACGGGGACGTTCACGATGCAGAAAGCGCGGAGGCGATGATGGAGGAGACCGGCTGTGATTATGTAATGGTCGGCCGCGCCGTCCGCGGAAATCCCTGGATTTTCAGAGATCTTCTGAATGCCTGGGAGGGCCGTCCGGCTGATCCGGAGCCGGATCTGGAAGCGAAAAAAGCCATGATGCTGCGCCAGTTCAGGGACCTTTATGAGCTGAAAGGTGAGTACCGGGCAGTCCGTGAGATGCGCAGCATTACCGGCTGGTATCTGAAAGGCGTTCCGGGAAGCGCGGCCCTTCGTGGAAAAATCAATCAGATTACCGATCCACAGGAACTTATTGCGGCAATTCAGCAAATCGGTAAGAAATAGTGCGGAAGAGTGGTAGAAATATCATGAAAAAGCATGTAAAATGATACAAGGTAAAGCTGAAGCGGGCTTCCGTCCGGAATGATCAGTGTGTCATTTCCGGCGCCCGCTGAACTTATGCTTATTGTACTTTATCGCGTTAAAGTGATGAAAATTATAGTTTATTTCCCTGCAGCAGACGGAATATGGGGTTTTCTTTTTGTCCGGGGAGAATGAGAGGGATTATGGTATTAAAATTTTTCGATCAGGTCGACAGCATCATGTATTTCCCGATTCTGGTTATCGTGCTGGCATGTGCGGGAATTTATTTTACGATCCGCACCAAAGCCATTCAGATCCGGAGATTTCCAGCGGCATGCCGCGCGGTTATGGAAAAGCCGGAAGACAAAAAAAGTATTTCTTCTTTTCAGGCGCTGATGGTTTCTACTGCATCGCGAGTCGGCACCGGAAACATCATCGGTGTTTCTACGGCCATCGTCCTGGGCGGTCCGGGCGCAGTGTTCTGGATGTGGCTTTTGGCCATTCTGGGTTCTGCGACAGCATTCATCGAAAGTACACTCGCCCAGATCTACAAGCGGAAAGATCCGCAGACCGGCGGCTGCTATGGCGGCCCGGCCTACTATATCGAATCCGCTCTGCACAGTAAGAAACTGGCAGCACTGTTTACGGTTTTCCTGCTGCTGACTTACGGATTCGGCTTTAACCTGCTCTGTTCCTACAACCTGCAGTCTACCTTTGCGGTTTACCATTTCTATAACGCAAAGACAACGCCGATTATCATCGGTGCGATTCTGGCTGTCCTGGTCGGCATCTGCATCATGGGCGGCGGAAAGCGCATCGTCCATATCACGGAAGTCATGGTTCCCTTCATGGGACTGATGTATATCGTCGTGTCGCTGATCGTGATCATCATGAACATCAAGGCCTTCCCGCATGTTTTTGCGCTGATTTTCGCCGACGCCTTCAGCCCGCGTTCTTTTGCAGGCGGCATCGGCGGATCCTGCATGGTTTACGGCATCAAGCGGGGACTGTATTCTAACGAAGCCGGTGTAGGTTCTGCGCCGAACGCGGCAGCTTCCGCAGAAGTTTCCCATCCGGTCAAGCAGGGATTTGTGCAGGTCCTGTCCGTGTTCATTGATACCATGCTGATCTGTACAGCTACTGCTCTGATGTGTCTGTTTACCGGCGTCGGAAGAAATATCGCAGATGCCGGTGCGCCGTACGTACAAAAATGTCTGCACGCAGCTCTCGGAGACTTCGGCCCGGCCTTCATCACTTTAGCAATGATCATGTTTGCCTTCACTACACTGATCGGAAACCTGTATTACTGCGATAACGGTGTTGCTTACCTGAATGGCAAAAAGAAGCCTGGCAGAAAGTTTATGTTTTTCTTCCACCTGGTCTGCGCCGTGATCGTCTTCGTCGGAGCCATTATTCCGATGAACCTGGCATGGGACCTGGCGGACATCACCATGGGATTTATGGCGCTGATCAATATTCCGTGCTGCTTTAAACTGGGCGGAAGCGCCATCCGTGCAGCAGAAGACTTCGACCGCCAGAGCAGAGAAGGGAAGAATCCGATTTTCCATGCAGCGGCCATCGGAATGAAGTCTGAAGATCTGGATTACTGGGATTAGAATATTGGTATAGTTGGAAGATGCCGGCGGAGCTTCGCAGATGATGCGCCTGCCGGTATCTTTTTGTATGTAAGCGGCCGTATGATCACAAAGCCGAGAAGACCGGAACATGCAGACTGAATCTTGCAGGACTGCAGGGATAAGCAGACGGGGCCATAGAACAAAAAAAGGAGACCGGCGCCTCTACGCACCAGTCTCCGGTAAGTTTCCTTTCGGGCTGCAGATTATTTAAAATATCTGTTCAGCAGACCCTGGAATGCAGCTCCATGTCTAGCCTCATCCTTTGCCATCTCATGAACAGTGTCATGAATAGCATCGAGATTCTGCTGCTTAGCACGTGTAGCGAGATCCTTCTTGCCTGCGCATGCGCCTCTCTCAGCCTCAACACGCATCTCGAGGTTCTTCTTTGTGGAGTCTGTAACGACTTCGCCCAGGAGCTCAGCAAACTTGGAAGCATGCTCTGCCTCTTCATGAGCAGCCTTCTCATAGTAAAGACCAACTTCCGGATAACCCTCACGGAAAGCAACTCTGGACATAGCCAGGTACATACCTACCTCAGAGCACTCACCTGTGAAGTTAGCCTGCAGGTCCTTGATGATCTCAGGATCTACGCCCTTTGCGATGCCGACAACATGCTGATCTGCAAATCCGGCATCCTCATCCATCTTATTAAACTTAGAAGCAGGAGCTCCGCACTGTGGACATTTCTCCGGAGCTTCTGGTCCCTCATAAACGTATCCGCAAATTGAACATACCCATTTCATAGTAAACACCTCTTTCTGAAATCTGAGAAGCGGCAGGATCGCCGCCAAGTGTATGTCTTGCCGCGAGAAAATATAATATCTTTAAAGCTTTCAGCATTTTCTCAGCCGGCTCCTATATTGTATCATACATTACCGCTTTTCTGTGAACTTACGATAAAGATTTTTGTTTCTATTTATCGACAGATGGGTATAAGGATGGAGTAAAATATAGAAATTAAAGAATAAACGCTTTTATGGAGGATAAAAATATGGAACTCAGAGATCGTGTAGACGCAGCACTGGATGAAGTCAGAGAAGTACTGAAGAGAGACGGCGGAAACCTGGAGCTGGTTGATGTAACACCGGAAAACGTTGTCAAGGTAAGACTGCAGGGACACTGCATCGGATGCCCGGGCGCTCAGATGACCCTGAGAATGGTTGTTCAGCAGATTCTGCAGCAGGCTGTTCCAGAAGTTACCGGCGTTGAGGCAGTTGACTAATTCATCCGGAAAACCGGAAGGGATGTCCGTCGGGAATAATCGAATCATAAACCGAAATAAATAACGGTTATTTTTAAGGGAGCTGAATGTCGGCTCCCTTTTCTGCCGTGAATATGATAAAATGGAAGTCAGCGGTATTTCTGGAAATCCGTGGAAATTTCTGCGACCGCCAGACAAAGCGCAATGCGCAAGAGACCAGACGTCTGCCGGAAAACAGGAAACGCAGAAATCCGGAAAACAAGTACAGGAAAACGGAGGGAGCGTATGGCGAATAAACCATCAGAAGAAAAACTGAAAGAAGCTGTCCATCAGGTCATTCCCGAGGCAGAAGAAACATTGCAGAAACTGGTCCGGATCGACAGTGAGAAGCAGGCGGCGGTGACGGCAGATGACGGAACGGTTTATCCGTTCGGACAGAAGGTAGAGGACGCCTATCAGATGTTCATGGACACGGCGGAAAGGCTCGGCTTCACGACAGAAGATGCTGATCATTACGGCGGACATGCAGAGATCGGGGAGGGCAGAGAAGTTCTGGGAATGATTGGCCATCTGGACGTTGTACCGGCCAGCGGAAAGTGGAATTTCGATCCCTTCTGTGCGGAGATCGAGGACGGATACATGCTGGGCAGAGGAACGACCGATGACAAGGGTCCGATGGTGGCAGCCCTGTACGCGGTAAAGGCACTGCTCGATGCAGGATTCAAGCCGGACAGAAAGATCCGTCTGATCGCCGGCCTCGATGAAGAAACCGACTGGGACGGCCTGACTTACTATAGAAAGAAATTTAAAGACCCGGATTTCGGATTTTCGCCGGACGGCTGCTTCCCTCTGGTAAACGGAGAGAAAGGCATCCTGAATTTCGATTTTGCGCATAAGATTCATAAGACCCTTCCAGACGGACTGCAGCTTTCCAAACTGGAAGGCGGCACGGCCAGAAACATTGTGCCGGATCACGCAAGAGCACTCCTTTCCGGCCTGCCAAAAGAAGACTGGGACAAGATTAAAGCCGACGCGGAAGCCTTTTCGGAAGAAACGCACTTCCAGCTGCAGGCAAAGAAAACCGGAAAATCCCTGGAAATCAGCGCCCACGGAAAGGCTGCTCACGCTTCCTCTCCGGAAGACGGTCTGAATGCCATTTCTATACTAATGAAATTCCTTGGCCGGCTGGATTTTGTCAGTGATGACATTAACGAATTCATCCGTTTCTATAACGATCACATCGGATTCGACACGACAGGAAAGGGCCTTGGCTTCGCAAAATCCGGGAAATACGGCGATGACTTGACTTTTAACATCGGTTTGGTAAAATTCGACAAGGAAGCCGTCTCCGTGATTGCAGATGTCCGCTATCCAATTGACGGCACAGCGGAAGAGGTGCTTTCTGAAGCTGCGAAGAGGCTGGATGAATACCACGTCGGACTGGTCAACCGCGGCGGAGAAGAACCGATGTATGAACCGGAAGACAGTCCGCTGGCTTCTGCCATGCTGGATGCCTACAGACAGTGCACGGGCGACCAGGACGGAAAGGCCGTGGTTCTGGGCGGGGGCACTTACGCAAAGCCGTTTAAGAATATGCTGGCCTTCGGCGCACAGTTCTTAAATGATCCGGATCTGATGCACCAGGCCAATGAGAAGATTCCGCTGGCGCGCTTCCATCAGAGTATTGAGATTTACGCGCATGCCATTATGACGATGGCGGATGCGGAGTTTCAGCTGTAAAGCATGCCGGGCAGGGAATTCCCTGTTTCGGTGACTTTTGTCAGAAAGTGAGTAGATACGGGTGAGAGAAGTCGTAATCAATGGAATTAAGGAAACGGAGGCCTTCGGCAGGAAACTCGGGGAAGAGGCGCGGCCGGGAGATATCCTTGCGCTGATCGGTGACCTCGGGACGGGGAAAACGACCCTGACCAAGTCCATCGCCAGGGGTCTCGGTGTGAAAGAGGATATTACGAGCCCGACCTTTAATATAGTGAATGAGTATCATTCCGGGAGACTGCCGCTCTATCATTTCGATGTGTACCGGCTGGATTCCGGTGCGGATATGATCAATATCGGCGCGGAGGAGTATTTTGATGCCGGCGGCGTCTGCATTATTGAATGGGCGGACCGGGTGGCGGAAATTCTTCCGGATGACACGAAGGTAATTTTTATTGAGTATGGAAATAAGGAAGGAGAGCGGCTGTATCAATGTACATTTTAGCGATCGACACGACCGGACCGCTGGGATCAGCGGCTCTGCTGAATTTAGATAAGGAAAAGGTCCTGATGAAGGTCAGCCGCGAAGAGAAGGGGCATCTGAAGAATCTGATGCCGCTGGTAGATGCGCTTCTGAAGGAAGAGCAGATCACACCGAAGGACATCGCTGCGGTGGCGGCATCTGTTGGACCGGGATCTTACACCGGAATCCGCATCGGCGTATCCTCAGCACGCGCCTTTGCGCAGGCTCTGGATGTTCCCTGCATCCGCGTCGGCAGTCTGGACATGTTCGCTCAGAAAGCAGTTTCAAGGGACACTGCGGTAATTTTCAATGCCCGCAGAGGTCAGGTCTACGGAGCTGTATATCGTGCAGGCGGGGAAACCGTCATGAGGCCCTGCCCCTGCATGCTGGAAGACGTGTATAACTGCGTGAAAGAGAATCAGCTGAATCCGGTATGGTATGGTGACGGCATCGATTCCTACCAGGGCAGTGAGAAATACGGAAAATATCTGGATGGCGCAGAGTGTTCGCCAGAAGAGGAACGCTATCAGACCGCAGAGATGACGGCGCTTGAAGCGCTGAAACTCTACCGGGCAGGAAAAACCTGCAGGGTTGATGAACTCCTTCCGGATTATATGAGAAAAACAGAGGCGGAACAGAAGCTTCAGGACGGTTCGCTTGAAAGAGCGCGGGCGGCCAAGCTGGCCAAGTTCCGCAGCCGTTAAGAGTCAGGAGAAAGAATGAATATAGATGATATTAAAGAACTGATCGAGGAACTGAAAGACGATCCCGATATTGACACCGCGGAAATGCTGCTCAGAAACGCCGAGCGGCGTGATGTAAAGCGCCTTGCCGAGATAGACCGGATCTGCTTCAGTCAGCCCTACTCTGCGTCCATGTTTGAGCATGACATTCAGTACGGCGATAATCTGACCATCCTGACGGCTGTTGTCGATCAAGAAATCGTCGGATACATCGAGATCATGATCGTCCTCGACGAGTGCGAAATCCAGCGCGTCGCGGTTCTCCCGGAGTACCGCCGCCGCTACGTAGCATCCGTTATGATGAATTCCATGCTGCATCTGACCGATTCACTGGGAATTCAGAGTCACACACTGGAGGTCCGCGCAGGAAATAAACCGGCAATCCGGCTTTATGAGCATTTCGGTTTCAAGCAGAACGGACGCAGGAAGAATTATTACGGTGATGATGATGCACTGCTCATGCTCAGAATCGGCGATCCCGAGCAGTTTGACCCGGAGAGGGTTTCGTAAGGGACAAAAAACAAAGGCGCAAGAGGCCGGCCGGGCCGGCATATGCTGCGGAATGCCGCTATTTTCTGCCGGTGCTGAGCATAATCAGCAGGCAGGAAAGCAGAATCATGCAGGAAGAACAGTAAGAAGGACAAAAGATTATGTGGAATCAGCAATTTATCACACTGGGAATTGAATCAAGCTGCGATGAGACATCCATCGCTGTTGTCGCAGACGGGCGTCACATCCTGTCCAATGTCATTTCTTCACAGATCGCGATCCATACCAAATTTGGCGGAGTGGTGCCGGAAATTGCTTCCCGCCATCATCTGCAGAATATCAATGCTGTTCTTCAGCAGTCGCTGGACGAGGCGGGCATTACACTTTCCGATGTGGACCTGATCGGTGTGACACACGGTCCGGGACTGATCGGAGCCGTCGTTATCGGTGTCGCTACGGCAAAGGCCCTGTCCCTTGCCACGGGAATTCCGCTGGTTGGTGTCAATCACATGCACGGCCACGTCAGTGCCAATTATCTTCAGTATGAAGATCTGAAGCCGCCTTTCCTGGCTCTGATTGTTTCCGGAGGACATACCAATATCGTTGACGTAACGGATTACAACGAATGCAGAGTACTGGGCTCCACCAGAGATGACGCGGCAGGGGAAGCCTATGATAAGGTTGCGCGTGTCATCGGACTGGGTTATCCGGGAGGGCCGAAAGTCGATAAAGCCGCAAAAGAAGGAAATCCGGATGCGGTAGAGTTCAAGCGCGTCTACCTGGAAAAAGGAAGCTATGACTTTAGTTTCAGCGGTCTGAAGACGCAGGTGATCAATTACGTGCACACGGAAAAGATGCGCGGACACGAGCTGTCCGTTCCGGATATTTCAGCGAGCTTCCAGCAGGCCGTTGTCGATGTCATCGTGGATAAGGCCATTGCCGCCGCAGAAGAGCGGAAAGAAGAAAAACTGGTCATGGCCGGAGGTGTTGCCGCCAATTCCTGCCTGAGAGGTGAGATGCAGAAGGCCTGTGACGCACATGGAATCCGTCTGTACTGCCCGAAGCCGGTTCTGTGCACGGATAACGGCGCCATGATTGCGTCTGCCGCATATTATAAGTATAAGAAACACGGCGCAGACGGGCTGGACCTGGACGCATACGCCAATCTGCCGCTGTAGAACGATAAAGGAGAAAAATATGATTGTTTTGTCTGCAACAGACATCACAAGAGCATATGGTACGGATGTGATCCTGGATCACATCTCTTTTCATGTCAATGAGGGAGACCGAGTCGGTATCGTCGGCGCAAACGGCGCCGGAAAATCCACACTTCTGGACATCCTGGGAGGCGTCAGCGAGCCGGACGAAGGCCAGTTTTTCCTTTCCTCAGACGTTACTGTAGGCTATCTGCATCAGAACGATACCTTTGAGGACGACTGTACACTGCGTGAAGAAGTGCATAAGATATACGAACGCTTTGAGAAGGCAGAGAAAGAGATAAACAGACTGACCCAGGATATCGCTCAGATGGCAGCCGACGGAAAGACGGAGACCGATGAATATAAACGCATCATGCAGCGCTATGGAAATCTGCAGGATCAGTTTGAACGGGACGGAGGATTCAGCTATAAAAGCGAGATGCGCGGCATCCTGAACAGCATGGCATTTGGCGAAGAATACTATGACAAGCCGATTTCTTCGCTGTCCGGAGGCGAGCGCACCCGTCTGGCTCTGGCCTGTCTTCTGATGAGGAAACCAGATGTGCTGATGCTGGACGAGCCGACCAACCATCTGGATATCGGCATGCTGAACTGGCTGGAACAGTTCCTGAGAAACTATAAGGGGACGGTTATCATGGTATCCCATGATCGTTACTTCCTGGATCAGCTCTGCACCAGAATTTTTGAAGTTGCTCATCACCATCTGACCTGCTATGACAGTAATTACACCGAATATGCACAGAAAAAGAAGCAGCAGAGAGAGTCGGACATGCGCGCCTATAAAAAGCAGCAGGAAGAAATCCGCCGGCAGGAGGACATCATCCGTAAGTTCAAGGAACGCGGAACGGAACATCTGGCCAAACGTGCGGCGTCCAGAGAAAAGAAACTGGCGCATATGGAGGTGCTGGAACGTCCGGAGTCGGACGGCGCATCGCTGAATGTGCATTTCCGTCAGGATTATGAAACCGGAAACGATGTACTCCTGGGAGAAGATGTCGGAGAAGCCTTCCGGACTGAGGACGGCGTGCGGCGGCTCTTCCAGCATGCGGATTTTGACATTAAGAAAGGTGAGCGGATCTGCATCGTAGGGCCGAACGGCATCGGAAAGACAACGCTTCTGCGCCTGATGATCGGGGAAATCCGTCCGACGGAAGGAAAAATCAGGATCGGAAGAAATGTGAAGTTCGGCTATTATGATCAGCGTCAGGAGCAGCTCCACGGCGATAAGACGGTTCTGGATGAGGTCCATGATTCCTACCGCCTGTATAAAGAAAGCGAGATCCGCAATTTTCTCGGACGCTTTCTGTTCAGAGGCGACCAGGTATTCACGAAGGTCGGGTCGCTGTCCGGAGGAGAGAAGGCCCGCCTTGCTCTTCTGAAACTGATGATGAGCGGTTCCAATGTGCTGATGCTGGATGAGCCGACCAACCATCTGGATATCGAGTCAAAAGAAATTTTTGAGGAAGCGCTGCGGGAGTTCCCGGGAACAATCGTTGCGGTTTCTCATGACCGTTACTTCCTGAACCAGATCGCGACCAAGATCTATGAACTGGGCCCTTCCGGAATCACGAAATACGAGGGCGGATACGACTATTACGAGGAAAAGAAGGAAGAAACGTCCTCTGGAAAACAGTATCTGAACCAGATGAGAGACCTGGTCGGTGAGGCAGAAACGGAGCGGCGGCAGGTGTTTGGAGAGCAGAATGGTGAGGATGGTCAGGACGCGGATGACTCCTTGCCGGATCAGCCTTTGTCCTCTGAAGAGGAGCGTGCGCTGAAGAAGAAACGGCAGGCCGAGGAACGCAGAAAACAGAGAAAAATCGAGCAGCTTGAATCCAGAATCGCTGAACTCGAAGATGAAATCGAGGAAATCCAGCAGAAAATGTGTGACCCGAAAATTCTGTCGAACTCTAAGAAACTGACGGAATTGGACAATAAGCAGAAGGATGCGCAGACTGAGCTGGATCAGGCTTATGAAGAGTGGGGGCAGTTAGAAGAATAGTCTGACAACAGATTTTCGGCCATATTGTTTTTATTGCTATGGTTGATTCTGAAATAAAGATAATGTATAATGTTTTAAGTATTGGAAGATACTAGAGGAGGACGAGACTATGGTTTTTGAGAAGATCAGAGACATAATCGTAGATCAGCTCAGCGTTGATAAGTCTGTCGTAACAATGGATACGAACATGACGAAGGATCTGGAGGCAGATTCCCTGGACGCTGTTGAAATCATCATGGCAATTGAGGAAGAATTTGACATCGAGATTCCAGATGAAGAGGCTGAAAAATTCCAGGTTGTAGGCGACTTAGTAAAATACGTAGAAGCTCATACTGCGGAATAAGCGATTGACCGCCTCTTAAGAAGGCGGCTTTTTTATCCAAGGACTTGTTAAAGTTTTGTTGTTTTTTATTCTATGAATGAAATAACAAAAAATAATAATAATTCAGGCAGATTGAAGAACAGCCGGGTCCGGAAATGAATTCAGGCTTCTCCGCTGCCAGAGGGAGGGTAATGTGAGACGAAAGAATTCGAAAATCTCCAACGCCGTAATCAGAAGGCTTCCCCGCTACCGGCGTTATCTGATTGAACTGAAGAAAAAGGGAGTGGAGAAAATCTCTTCCAAGGACTTCAGTGCGATGATCGGATACACGGCATCTCAGATCCGTCAGGACCTGAATAATTTCGGTGACTTCGGTCAGCAGGGATATGGATACAGTGTTGCTGAACTGTATAAGGAAATCAGCAAGATTCTCGGCCTGGACAGAGATTACACAATGGTTCTGGTCGGAGCAGGAAATCTGGGACAGGCCATTTCCAAGTACGCAGTCAGCCTGATTGAAGAAGGATTCAAGCTCAGCGCTGCGTTTGAAATTGACCCGAACCTGATCGGCAAAACGGTAGAGGGAATTCCGATTTATGATTATGAAGATATCGAAGACTATGTAGAGAAGAATCACATCGACATCGGTATCATCTGTGTAAACAGAGGAAACGCGCAGGAAGTTGCGGACCGTCTGTCTGCTGCCGGCGCCAAGGGCATCTGGAATTTTGCGCTGGTTGATCTGGAGGTTCCGGACACCGTTGCACTTGAGTCCGTGCACCTTTCCGACACACTGCATTCGCTGGCTTATCACATGAACGATATTCGTCAGACAGGAGTGAAGGGTGTCAGTCTGGACGAAGACTAATTTACTGACGAAGAATATCAGATACATGAAATGGGGAGCACAGTCGGAAAACGATTGGAATATGAAGAATTCGAGGGATCAGTCTCATCTCTTCCGTTTCTGATGGCAGATATCGGAAATGGAAAACAATCTCGTGATTAAAATCGAATACAGGCAAATAGGGACTGCGGAGACGCGGTCCTTTTTCTTTGCCGTTCCGGCAGGCAGCATAACTGTCGGATGACGGAAAATCGCCGGGGCCTGCCGGAAGTATCCGTATCCAGAAACAGCGGATGTGCGCGGAGTTAACCGTGCTGCATTGAAATATAAAAACAGCCCGCTGCTCCAAATGAAACAGCGGGCTGTTCATCGTCTCTTTTAAATGACCGGGGTTAATTAAGCCTCAGCCGGAGCGCCTACAGGACATACGCCAGCGCAGGAACCGCAGCTGATGCACTTATCCTCATCGATTACGTATGCAGCATCTCCCTGGGAAATAGCCTCTACAGGGCACTCAGCCTCACAAGCTCCGCAGCTGATGCAAACTCCGTCATTAATCTTATAAGCCATTGGTATTACCTCCTTGTAAAAACCTGTTATCTGTGTATACTATGGATTATAGCAGAAAGGACCGGATTAGTAAAGTGAAAGTATATTCTTTAACAGGCCGCAGCGGAACAGGAAAAAGTTATCAGGCAATTAGTATTTGCAAGGCTTTGCGGATTGATGCCATTATTGATGATGGACTGTTCATCTATAAAAACAGAGTTGAGGCAGGGCACTCCGCCAAACGCGAAAAGACAAAAGTCGGCGCGATCAAGGCGGCGGTTTTTGTGCGCCCGGAACACCGGAAAGAGGTCAGAGACCGCATCCGTGAAATCAATCCGAAGAGTATTCTGATCCTTGGTACTTCTGATGAGATGGCGGACAAGATCTGTGAAATGCTGGAGCTGCCTGAAATTTCCCGCAGAATCCACATTGAGGATATCACAACGGAAGAGGAGCGGGAGACCGCGAGAAAGCAGCGGGATATCCAGGGAAAGCATGTTATTCCGGCGGCAGCGCCGCAGCTGAAGCGTGATTTTGCCGGTTACTTCTTCAATCCGATGAAAATCCTGAAAGAATCAAGATTTTTCACGGGGAGCAGAAACACCTCTGAAAAGACTGTTGTCCGCCCGACCTTCAGCTATCTCGGTGAATTCTTTATCTCCGATAATGTCATTACAGATATTGCGTCTTGTGTGGCAGAAGAGTGCGCGTGTATTGCAAAGATCCGGAAAGTCTATGAAAATGCAGCAGCAGATGCGCTCTGTATTTCGGTCAGTATCGATTACCGGGCTGGCGGCAATATACTGAAGCAGACCGCGGAATTTCAGAAAAAACTCGCCGAAGCCGTTGAAGAAATGACCGCATTTATCGTCGAGAAAGTTGATATTGAAATCCTTTCTGTCCGGGAGAAAAACGCATGATCATAAATTGGAATGAAAACAGACAGTCCGTCGAGCTGAAGCAGGCGGACTGTTTTCAGCTGGAAGATATTCTGACCTGCGGCCAGTGTTTCCGCTGGCTGCATAATGAAAACGGAAGCTGGGACATTGCCGCGTCCTCGCATCTGATCCGTGCCGAACAGACAGAAAGAGCCGTTCGCTTTCAGGGCTGCACCATGCAGGAATTCAGGGACTTCTGGGCTGTGTATTTTGACCTTGACCGGGATTACCTGGCCCTTCAGAAGCGATTGACCAGAAATGATCCCGTGATGAAGAAGGCGGTTTCTTTTGGCGGCGGAATCCGGATTCTTCAGCAGGACCTGTGGGAAAGCATGGTGGAATTTATCCTTTCACAGAACAATAACATTCCCAGAATCCAGGGCTGCATCGAACGGCTCTGCCAGCTGTGCGGGAAACCTCTTGCGCATAACTTTTTGTCCGGCGGAGGCCTGAAAAATCAGATTCCGGGTCCTGAAACACTGGCGGAGATGACGGTGGATGATCTGGCGCCGGTCCGTCTGGGCTACCGCGCGAAATATCTGATTCAGTCAGCGGCGCGGGCTGTGGAATACGGGCTGCCGGAATCATACGATGAACTCCTGAAATTCAGCGGCATCGGGCCCAAGGTGGCGAGCTGCATCCAGCTGTTCGGCCTGCACGATTTCTCCGCATTCCCGATCGACGTCTGGGTGATGCGGCTCATGCACGAGCTTTACGGCCTTGATCCGGAGGACAAAAAAGAAATGGCAAGATACGCAGACGGGCATTTTCATGACCTGGCAGGGCTTGCGCAGCAGTATCTGTTCTATTATATGAGGAGCGGCCTTGGGCGGTAATTTTTTGTCGATGAAAATGAAATAAAGGTTGACAAAAAAAGGGCAGGGCTCTACAATAGAGACAGTGATTAGCACTCAGATAAATGAGTGCTAACAATCCGGAAGGGAAACATAAATCCGGATATCATTGCGAAAGCAAATTATCATATAGATCAGGAGGTAAGGAAGATGAGTTTTGGCATCAAACCATTGGGAAACAGAGTAGTCATCAAGAAGGCAGAAGCAGAGGAAAAGTCAGAGGGTGGAATTATCCTGACAAGTTCTGCACAGGAGAAGCCGCAGTATGCTGAGGTCGTTGCGGTAGGTCCTGGAACTAAGGATGAGCCGATGGAAGTCAAAGTAGGCGATACAGTAGTATTCTCCAAGTATGCAGGAACAGACATCAAGTTCGAGGGAGAAGAGTATTCTATCATGAAGCAGTCTGACTGCCTCGCAGTAATTGAGAAATAAGACAGACCCGAAACTGGGATTACAATAGATCCGGCGATACAGAAGCCGGTAACAGGAGGTAAGAACAATGGCTAAGGATTTAGTATACGGTGAAGACGCAAGAAGAAAACTGCAGGCCGGTGTTGATAAGCTGGCAGACACAGTAAAGATCACACTTGGACCTAAGGGAAGAAACGTACTGATTAATAAGAGCTACGGCGCTCCGCTGATTACCAATGATGGTGTTACAATCGCAAAGGAAATCGAGCTGGAAGACGGCGTTGAGAACATGGGCGCAAAGCTGGTTGAGGAAGTTGCAACCAAGACCAACGATGTAGCCGGAGATGGTACAACAACCGCTACACTGCTGGCACAGTCCATCATCAGAGAAGGATTCAAGAACGTTGCAGCAGGCGCTAACCCGATGGTCATCAAGAAGGGAATTCAGGGAGCTGTAGATAAGGCTGTCAGCGAGATCAAGAGAATTTCCCACAAGGTAGAAGGAAAGGAAAACATCGCACAGGTTGCTTCCATTTCTGCCGCTGACGAGGAAATCGGAAAGCTGATCGCAGATGCTATGGAGAAGGTCGGAAACGACGGCGTTATCACTGTTGAAGATTCCAAGACAATGGGTACAACACTCGAGGTTGTAGAAGGAATGCAGTTCGACAGAGGATACCTGTCCCCATACATGGCAAATGATACAGACAAGATGGAAGCCAACATGGAAGATCCGTTCATCCTGCTGACGGATAAGAAGATCTCCAACATTCAGGAAATCCTGCCGCTGCTGGAGCAGATCGCAAAGTCCGGAAGCAAGCTGCTGATCATCGCAGACGATGTTGAGGGCGAAGCACTGGCTACACTGGTTGTCAATAAACTGAGAGGAACACTGGACGTTGTTGCCGTAAAGGCACCGGGATATGGCGACAGAAGAAAGGCCATGATGGAAGATATCGCAATCCTGACAGGCGGACAGGTTGTCAGCAGCGAACTCGGCATGGAGCTGAAGGACGCTACCATTGACATGTGCGGCAGAGCCGGCAGCGTCAAGGTTACAAAGGACAACACCACAATCGTCAACGGAAAAGGCGACAAGGCAGCCATCGCTTCCAGAGTTGAGGCCATCAAGAAGCAGGAGTCCGAGACAGATTCCGATTACGATAAGGAAAAGCTGCAGGAGAGACTTGCCAAGCTGGCAGGCGGCGTAGCCGTTATCAGAGTTGGAGCTGCTACAGAGACAGAGCTGAAAGAGAGAAAGCTCAGAATCGAAGATGCCCTGAACGCAACCAAGGCAGCAGTAGAAGAAGGAATCGTTGCAGGCGGCGGCACAGCACTGTGCTCCACAATCCCTGCAGTTAAAGAATACGCAGACAGCCTGGAAGGCGACGAGAAGACAGGCGCTCAGATCATCGTCAGAGCACTGGAAGAGCCAGTCCGCCAGATCGCAGAGAACGCAGGCTATGAAGGCAGCGTAGTCGTTGCAAAAGTTAAGGATGCAGACGAAGGCATCGGCTTCAACGCAGCAACAGACGAATACGTCGACATGATTGCAAACGGAATCGTAGATCCAGCAAAGGTTACAAGATCCGCACTGCAGAACGCAGCATCCGCATCCGCAATGCTCCTGACCACAGAAGCAGGCATTACCGACATCAAAGAAGACACACCTGCAATGCCAGCAGGCGGCGCCGGAATGGGCGGCGGAATGAACGGGATGATGTAATGGCGCTTGCTCTCATGAGCGGGAGCGCAAGCGAACCGCGAATGATGAGAAGGCCTTATGCTGACGCGGCCTGAGAGATCGAGTCGAAGACGAAGATCGATCAGCCAGCCGCGTGTCGTATATACTGAATATCAAAGAAGCGAGTACAAGAGTGCCCGCTTCTTTTTTCTGCCCGCAAGTGCGCAAGCACGCCGCTCGATCAGCAAGCGGAACGTCGTATATATCGAATACTGAAGAAGCGGGTACAGAAGTGCCCGCTTCTTTTTTCTGCCCGCAAGTGCGCAAGCACGCCGCTCGATCAGCAAGCGGAACGTCGTATATATCGAATACTGAAGAAGCGAGTACAGAAGTGCCCGCTTCTTTTTATGTGCCCGCAGAGCGCAAGCACAGCGTAGCGCGATTGGCTAGCGACGCGTCGTATTACGGATATCCGAAGAGATGAGTGCGAGAGTGCTCATCTCTTTTGGTATATTGCAGGCCGGCAGGGCGCCGGGCGCTGACAGAGCGGTAGTGTGTGCATAGATATGTGTGTATGTACTTTGTATTCATTTATGTTTGTATTATTCTGGTTCGTTTAAATCGTGATTATAATATTTTTTGCAGACCCATGGTTTCTGATGAATCAAGTATTCTGAAAACGCATGCCGTGTATGATGACATGCTGGACCGGATTCTGTGTTTTTGTCCGATCTTTTTCGACGAAGAATCCTTTCGCCTTCCTGTTTAGATTGTTCTTGTACTCTGGATGCTTATTTTTTTTGGTTATTTGGCAGTTCGCTCGCAATGATTCCAGTTTTTCCACGAATATATATATATACAGTTCTGCGCTTCCTCCTGAAATTTGAAAAAACGAACCGCGAAAACTTCCTTCACATTAACTGTACACACGCATGTCCCGCACGCACTATCGTTTACATGTATAAGCCCCTGCGTTTATCGTATGTTGTGGCCACCAGCTGCTATTGATCACCGCCTTTGATAACATTATGAATACCGGAAAGAAATGCATCGTTTCGTCTTAAATTCCGTGCGTGTGTTTTTCTTGCTTTATCCCTTGAAATGGTATAAAATACTTCTAATCTGAATCCCGGATGCAGACCGCATTCCGGCGCTTATGCGTACAATTTCACCAGGAAAAGGTATGGGCGGACGGACAGTCCGCAGATTTGATATATAAAGGTATATCAAAGTGAAAAAGGCGGAATTGGGCGCTTCAGAATTGAGAGAACATTGTGTTGCATTTTGATTGGAAGGCAGGAGGAGAGCATATGGCACAGTATTTTGATGAACCAAGCAGAACGTTTAGTGAGTATCTGCTTATTCCGGGTTACACATCCAGAGAGTGCATTCCGGCTAATGTCTCATTAAAGACACCGATTGTAAAGTTCAAGAAGGGTGAGGAACCGGAACTGTCCGCAAATATTCCGCTGGTATCTGCAGCAATGCAGGCCGTTTCTGATGATAAGATGGCTGTTGCGCTTGCGAAGGAAGGCGGAATTTCGTTTATTTACTGCTCTCAGTCGATCGAAAACGAAGCTGCCATGGTCAAGCGTGCAAAGGAATATAAGGCAGGCTTCGTAAGAAGCGACAGCAACCTGCGTCCGGACCAGACTCTGCAGGATGTTCTGGATCTGAAGAAGAGAAGCGGTCATTCCACAATCGCCATCACAGAGGACGGAACTCCGGATGGAAAGATCGTCGGAATGGTTACCAGCAGAGACTACCGTGTCAGCAGAATGGATCCGGATACCAAGATCTCCGAGTTCATGACACCGTTTGAAAAGCTGATCACTGCAAAAGACGGATGCACACTGAGCGAAGCCAATGACATCCTCTGGGATAACAAGCTGAACGCACTGCCGGTTATCGATGATCAGCAGAGACTCGCTTACTTCGTCTTCCGTAAAGATTACGACAGCCATAAATCCAATCCGAATGAGCTTCTTGATGAGAATAAGAGATATATTGTCGGTGCTGCAGTAAACACCAGAGATTATGAAGAGCGCATTCCTGCCTTGGTAGATGCCGGAGCTGATGTTCTTTGTCTGGACTCCTCCGAGGGATATTCCGTATGGCAGGCAGACGCACTGAAGTGGACCAGAGAGCACTATGGCGATAAGGTAAAGCTGGGTGCTGGAAACGTCGTTGATGCTGAAGGATTCCGCTTCCTGGCTGAGGCTGGTGCGGACTTCGTAAAGATCGGAATCGGCGGAGGTTCCATCTGCATTACCCGTGAGCAGAAGGGCATGGGCAGAGGCCAGGCTACAGCAGTCATCGATGTAGCAAGAGCCAGAGATGAGTACTTCAAGGAGACAGGCATTTACGTTCCAATCTGCTCCGACGGCGGAATCGTTTACGACTATCACATGACACTGGCGCTGGCTATGGGAGCTGACTTCATCATGCTCGGAAGATACTTTGCGAGATTCGATGAGTCCCCGTCCAACCGCCTGAATATCAACGGAAATTACGTCAAAGAGTACTGGGGCGAGGGATCCAACAGAGCCCGCAACTGGCAGAGATACGACCTCGGCGGAGACGGCGGAAAGATGAAGTTTGAGGAGGGCGTAGATTCCTACGTTCCTTACGCCGGCGGACTGCATGAGAACGTCAACCTGTCCCTGAACAAGGTTAAGGCAACCATGTGCAACTGCGGAGTTACCAATATTCATGACCTGCAGCAGGATGCCAAGCTGACACTGGTATCCGCGACCTCCATTGTCGAGGGCGGCGCGCATGATGTCATTCTGCGTGACTCCAGCCAGAATACAATTCGATAATCAATATTGTTTGACAACACAATAGTTAACTGCGTCTGCTGGATTTCTGGTTCAGCAGACGTTATCGTTTTTATGAAACAGAGACATATTGGAGAAAATTATGGAAAAAGAACTGGTTATTGTGCTCGATTTTGGCGGGCAGTACAATCAGCTGATCGCGCGGCGCGTGCGTGAGTGCAATGTATATTGCGAAGTTCATCCGTACACGATGCCGATCGAGAAGATCAGGGAAATGAATCCGAAGGGAATCATTCTGACCGGCGGACCGAACAGCGTTTACGACGAGAAATCACCACACTATGATCCTGCACTTTTCAGCCTCGGCATTCCGATTCTGGGAATCTGCTACGGCGCGCAGCTGATGGCCTGGTCCCTGGGTGGAAGGGTTGAAACTGCACCGGTCAGTGAGTACGGAAAGACAGAAACTTTCATCGATAGAAGCGGCCGCCTGTTCGGCAATGTTTCTGAGAAGACCATCACCTGGATGAGCCATACGGACTACATCGCAGAGCCGCCGGAAGGATTCCGCGTGACATCCCACACAGAAGTCTGCCCGGTTGCGGCGATGGAAAACGATGAGAAGAAGCTGTACGCTGTGCAGTTCCATCCTGAAGTTACCCACACCGTTGAAGGTCAGAAGATCCTCTCTGCCTTCGTTCTTGGCCCTTGCGGCTGCAGCGGAAGCTGGAAGATGGACGATTTTGTGGACAAAACAATCCTTGAGCTGAGGGAGAAAGTGGGCTCCGGAAAGGCGCTGTGTGCCCTCTCGGGCGGCGTGGATTCTTCTGTAGCAGCCGTTCTGATGTCAAAAGCAATCGGCAAGCAGCTGACCTGCGTGTTCGTTGACCACGGCCTGCTGAGAAAGGACGAGGCAGAGAGCGTCGACCGCGTATTTGGGCCGGATGGACCTTACGATTTGAATTTTGTCCACGTAGATGCTCATGAAAGATTCTATGAGAAGCTGAAGGGCGTTACTGAGCCGGAGAAGAAGCGCAAGATCATCGGCGAGGAATTCATCCGCGTGTTTGAAGAGGAAGCGAAGAAGATCGGCGCAGTAGACTACCTGGTACAGGGCACGATTTACCCGGACGTTATCGAGAGCGGCCTGGGAAAATCCGCAACGATCAAGTCCCACCACAATGTCGGAGGCCTGCCGGACTATGTTGATTTCAAGGAAATCATCGAGCCGCTGAGAATGCTCTTCAAGGACGAAGTCCGCCGCGCCGGACTGGAACTTGGCATTCCGGAAAATCTGGTTTACCGCCAGCCATTCCCGGGACCGGGACTGGGCATCCGCATCATCGGCGAAGTCACACCGGAAAAGGTAAAGATCGTTCAGGAAGCAGACGCCATTTACAGGGAAGAAATCGCAAAAGCCGGCCTCGACCGTAAGATCAACCAGTACTTTGCGGCCCTGACCAACATGCGTTCCGTCGGCGTCATGGGCGATTTCAGAACCTATGACTACGCCATCGCCCTGCGTGCCGTCGAAACATCTGACTTCATGACTGCAGAAGCCACCAACATCCCTTGGGAAGTTCTGCAGAAAGTCACCAGCAGAATCGTAAACGAAGTCGACCACGTCAACCGCGTATTCTACGACTGCACCAGCAAACCGCCAGGGACGATTGAATTCGAGTAGCCGAACCTGAGAGAGCGAGCCGCAGGCGAAGCTCGACTGGCAAGCTGCACGTCGTATATACCGAATATCGAAGAGATGAGTACGAAAGTGCTCGTCTCTTTTTTCATGCCCCCAAATCAGCATGTATTCTGGCAGAAGGCAGTATCCGGCTCCGGCAGAGACGAGAGCAGTAGTTATTGACAAAATACACTTGACAAGTAACCGATTGGTAACCATAATAAAGGTGACCGATCGGTTACTTGTGTTATGGAGTGAAAGTATGATGAGTGATACGAAAGAGCGGATTCTCGAAACGGCATTAGAACTGTTTGCGCAGAATGGATATCTGGGAACTTCTATGAGTGAAATTGCAAGGGAACTTAACCTTACGAAAGCGGCCCTGTATAAGCACTATGCGGGCAAGCAGGAAATCCTGGACTGCATCATCGAGCGGATGCAGCAGATGGATTACGAGCGTGCAGAACAGTACGAGATGCCGGAAACCGAGCCGGATGGATTTGCGGAGGCCTATATGCAGACTCCGGTTGAACAGATCCGCGCATACAGCATGGCGCAGTTTAATCATTGGACAAAGGAAAGTTTCTCCGCCAATTTCCGCAGGATGTTAACCCTGGAACAGTACCGCAGCCCGGAAATGGCACAGCTTCACCATGATTATCTTGCCGGGGGACCTTTGTCCTATATGGCGGCGATCTTCCGGAAACTGACGGATTCTGATGAAGCGGCCATGCAGCTGGCGCTGGAGTTTTATGGACCGATGTATCTGCTGTACAGTGTTTATGATGAGGCAGAGGATAAGGATGCTGTTGCGCCTGTGCTGGAAGCTCATATCAACCGGTTTATCGCCAAGGTAGAATCCACTTACAGGAAGGACAGGGAGAGCTTATGACAGACGCGGAAGAGAAGCGCTGGGTCTTATGTCCCAGATGCGGAGCGAAAACACGATTGCAGATATTCAGGGAGACGGAACTGAAAGAATTTCCCTTGTTCTGTCCCAAATGCAAGAGGGAAAGCATTATCGATGTAAAGAATTTTGTTGTTAAAAAGAAAGAAGCCAGACGCTGAGACGCAGTGCTGATCGCAAAAGCGGTCATGTGCTGCGTCTTTTTTTCAGGAGGAGAATAATTATGAAACTATATTTTGGAAATACCGTATCGACAGTCACAACAATTATGATCCTTGGCCTGTTGGGCTTTGTCGGATGGTCTGCTTTTCACCATGCCGATATTCAGCATTGGGGACGCAGAATGATTCTGCTGATGGGTTCCGGTTTGGTCGTCTGCTGCTTTGCGGCAGCGCGGGATGGTCTGGATAAGACGATTCAGCATGCCATTGACGGCAGCTGCGCGCCGGGACTGTTCCCGCTTGTCAGCGTACCAAATATTATTGGCTGCATCGGTGCTGTGGTAATAATTATTGCTGCCATCACTGCCCTGATCGCAAGAACACAGCAGATGCGCGAGATCTGCTTCTTTATGATGTCTGCTGGAATAATGCTGAAAATTGCGGTCACAGAGATTGCACGAATTATTTCGTGAAGAGGAGAAAAGGAAGATTCCGGGGCAGCTGTTTTGACTGAAAAATCTGGGCTGCAGCGCTGATGGGACTGAGGAGAAGATAAAGTCAGGTGCTGGTGAGGGAAAAGTATGAAATAACTTGCAGTATTCATTCAAATACAATACAATAGTATTGAAAATGAATGGAAAGGAGTGGTGATATGAGCTCGAGTCTTGTACAGGTCCGTATGGATAAAGAACTAAGAGATAACGCAAATGCAATCTTTGACGAACTCGGCATTGATATGTCCACAGCTATTAAGATGTTTTTGAAAAAATGCGTGGCCGAGGGCGGAATTCCTTTCAGTCTGAAAGTCCAGACGAACAAGGGATATAGAAGCCAGGAAGGCATGGCTGCTTTACGTGAACTCCAAAGAGAAGCAGAAGCTAATGGACTTTCTGATATGAGTCTGGAAGAAGTGAATGCTGAGATTGCCGCATATAGGGAAGAACGGAAAGATAAGACACAGAAGGGAGCTTAAATGCTATACGCTGTACTGGATACTAATGTGCTTGTTTCTGCAGTTTTAGCTTCCAGAAAAGGGAAAATTTCACCGCCGTGGAAAGTGCTGGAACTTGTCTTTGAGGGGAGTGTTATTCCGGTTTATAACGAGGAGATCCTTCAGGAATATAGGGAAGTCTTGCATCGCAGAAAGTTTATGTTTGATTCCAGTGTTGTAGACGAGTTGATCTCTGACATAAGAGAAATAGGGATAAGCCAACAGGCGCTGAAAATGAATGAGGATTTTCCAGATAAAGATGATGCAGTATTCTTTGAAGTCGCAATGGGAATCAAAGAAGAATGCTGGAACAGCTATCTTGTGACAGGAAATATAAAACATTTTCCGAAAAATCCGATTGTTGTAACGCCTGTGCAGTTCATTCACCTTTTGGATTTATTATTTTCTGTGGAGAAGGAAATCAGGTAGTGAATGCTGTTAACTGGCTGCTGGGAGAATAAATGATTCGTCAAAGGCTGCTTTCTGCTGCGTAAAACTTATATTTACATCTGTGAGGTGATTACCATGGCCTGGTACCATGAAGCTGTATTTTATCATATTTATCCGCTCGGTCTGGCGGGAGCGCCGGCCAATAACGAGGGAGGAGAGCCGGTCCACCGGCTGAATAATCTTCTTCCCTGGATTGACCATATTAAAGAGATCGGCTGTAATGCTCTCTACATCGGTCCCTTGTTTGAGTCCGTGAGCCACGGTTATGACACGACCGACTATAAGATGCTGGACCGGCGGCTGGGAACGAACGAGGACCTGGCTAATTTCGTCCGGATCTGCCATGAGAAGGGCATCCGGGTGATTTTTGACGGCGTCTTCAACCACACCGGACGTGAATTTTTCGCTTTCAGGGACTTAAGAGAAAATCGGGAAAATTCCAGATACAAGGACTGGTACTGCAATGTAAATTTCGGCGGAAATAATGAGTATAACGACGGATTTTCCTATGACAACTGGGGCGGTTACAACATTATGGCTAAACTGAACCAGTGGAATCCGGAGGTCCGGGATTATATTTCCGGTATCATCAGATACTGGGTAGAGAGCTTCGACATCGACGGAATCCGGCTGGACGCGGCGGATGTCATGGATTTTGAGTATCTGAAGGCCCTCCGCAGAACCGCGAATGAGGTCAAGCCTGATTTCTGGCTGATGGGCGAGGTGATTCACGGAGAATACATCCGCTGGGTGAACGACGACATGCTGCACGCCGTGACCGATTACGCCCTGCATAAGGCCCTTTATTCCGGCCACAACGACCATAATTACTTTGAGATTGCGCATAATGTGAAGAGGCTGATGGACATGGCCGGAGGCAGTCCGTTGCGCCTTGGCCTGTATAATTTTGTCGACAACCACGATGTGACCCGCATCACGTCCAAGGTCAATAATAAGGACCATCTCCGCCCAATCTACATCCTGCTATACACGCTTCCGGGCGTGCCGTCAATCTATTATGGCTCGGAATTCGGCATCGAGGGGAAGAAGGAGCAGGGTTCCGACGCATCCCTCCGGCCATGCCTGCATCTGGAGGACTTCCGAGACGAGGGACAAAAGAATAACTTGACAAGGCTGATCACTGGCCTGGGACGGGTCCGCCAGTCTGAGCCGGCGCTTTCCTATGGGGTATATGAGGAACGTTACCTGACCAACCGCCAGTACGCCTTCGCGAGAAAGCTGGACGGAAGAGATGTCATCGTCACGGTGAATAATGATGAAAATCCGGCCTCCTTCGAGGTCCGCTGCGACGCGGGAAGATACCGGGGCGCCCTGACCCATGCAGAAGCCGTCCGTGAAAACGGGCACATTCATGTGGAGCTGGAAGCCAGCGGCGGGGAGATTTGGCTTCCGGAGAATCCTGCATAACAGGACGTGCAGCTCCCATCTGGCGGCATTTACTGGCCAGTATGTGCTGTAGTTATAGCATATTTCCTATCCGGCATTGTACATCTTAATGGCGGATGCATAAAATAGCAGGTGAAGACTGAAATTATGAGGAAAACAGGAGGCAGATCATGGATAAATCGTTCCCGGAAATGAAGAAATACTTTGGCTTTGGCTGTATGCGCCTGCCGATGAAGGGTGAGGAAGTGGATCTGGATCAGTTTATCCAGATGACGGATCTGTTTATTGAAAACGGATTTAATTACTTCGATACGGCGCATGGCTATATCAACGGAAAATCAGAGACGGCGATCCGCGCGGCGCTGACCAGCCGTCATAAGAGGGAAGAGTATCTTCTTACCTGAAGGATTTTCAGCCGCTGACAAAAGAAGAACAGCAGGCGGTCGATGAAGTGACAGCGGAATTCCACAAGCTTGACCTGATACCATGTACTTCCTGCCATTACTGTGTAGAAGAAAACCACTGTCCGAAAGAAATCCGTATTCCGGACATGTTCGCCTGCCTGAATAAGAAAAATGCATTCCAAAGTACAAATATGGATTTCTACTATAACAATGTTCTGACCGTCGGTCACGGGAAGGCAAGCGACTGCATCAAGTGCGGCGGGTGTGAACGTGTCTGTCCGCAGCATCTGGAAATCCGGAAACTGCTGGAGGATGTAGCGGCAGAGTTTGAAGGGGCTGCTGAGGAATAGTTTTTGAAGAATGAAAGACGGACCACGTTTATCTCTTAGAGTGGGAGAATGTGATGACAGGGGCTGCTGCATCAGGTCATATTTTCAATACCTGGTGCAGCGGCCCCTGTTTCAGATATTCATCGATTATGCAGACCTTATCAGCATGAATTCCCGTAGTCTGGTAATATTTTTGGTAGAAATATTTAAAATCTGCGTATCGTACCAAGTATGCAGTATTATTTAGGTAAGATCAGGAGAAGCCGTGTGTTTTTACCAAATACCCAGGGCGAGTATAGGTATTAAGACTGGGAAGGTGGGAAAATTTTAGTGGTTTTATCCCGCCGAACGAGGCAATATTCTGACATTTCGGTTTATCGTTGATTTCTCTCTTATATTTACTGAGCGGCTGAAGAAAATTTATACATGTTTATTTGTTATTATAAATCCTGGTAATCAAATAATGAGAATGTACATGTAAAGATACAGAAGTTTGGTATGAATCGTGATTATTTTTAAATACTACCAAAAATAATCCTCTGTTTGTAAAAAGATGGATTTTTCACGGGTTTTACCAATGGGATTTTGCATGACTGCACTCCAGTTGCGATTGAAGATGATTGAACTACATTTTCGGATAGAAACGTGGGAAATAATTAGCACAAGTGCCTGAAGCAGAAGATACACAGTCCGGAGCAGGCCGGCGGAGTCGGAAGCGTGAGTATGCGCGAAGGGAGCCGGGAGGCGTTCCAGGCATCAGGCTGCGTACAGCGCACAGAAAAACCCGGAGATCTGTCAGCAAAACTCCACGGCCATTTGATACCCTCTGAAACTCGCAGGTGATACGCAAAATGCTGTAGAATTGTTGTATAATAATAAGAAATGAAGGTGAGCAGCGGCGCAGGCCTGAACGTGCAGAAGTTCAGGCGAGACTGCGTGACAGAAAAGGATTGAACAATCAGGAGGAGTTACGGATGACAGAATGGAGAAATTTTGATGAGCTGAAGTCCTTTCAGACACTGAAAAACGAGCAGAAGGTTGATCTTCCGGCAGTGATGGCCGGCGAATCCGGGGCAGAGCGTGTCAGAAAATACAGTGTTCCGATGGCGGAAGATCTGCAGTATAATTTTGCCGCAAAGTCCGTGGATGACACGATTCTTTCGGATCTGGCAGAGCTGGCTCAGGAAGCGGAACTCAGCAGCAAGTTTAAGGAGCTGTATGAAGGAGCGGTAATCAACACAGGCGAGAAGCGTCTGGTGCTTCATCATCTTACGCGCGGGCAGCTGGGCGGCGACGTCATTGCTGACGGTGTGAACAAGCGTGAATTCTATCTGGAGCAGCAGAAGCGGATTGCGGATTTTGCACGGGACGTTCATGAGGGAAAGATCGTAAATGAACATGGAAAAAAGTTTACTGCGGTTGTGCAGATCGGAATTGGCGGAAGCGATCTGGGCCCTCGCGCGATGTATCTGGCTCTTCAGAACTGGGCAAAAGCCAATAAGCAAGATTACATGGACGCCGCCTTCATCAGCAATGTTGACCCGGATGATGCCGCATCGGTTCTGGCCTCCGTCGATGTGGCGCACGCCATCTTCATTCTGGTTTCTAAATCAGGGACGACACTGGAGACACTGACCAACGAGACCTTTGTGCAGAACGTACTCCGCGCACAGGGGCTGGATCCTGCCCGTCACATGATTGCTGTCACCAGTGAGACATCACCTCTTGCGCATAATGACGACTACATGGCCGCATTCTATATGGATGACTATATCGGCGGCCGCTATTCCTCTACATCGGCAGTCGGCGGTGCTGTGCTGTCCCTGGCCTTCGGACCGGAAGTTTTCTCGGAATTTCTGAATGGCGCGGCGGCAGAAGACCAGCTTGCAAAGGAAGCGGATCCGCTGAAAAATCCGGATATGCTGGATGCCCTGATCGGTGTTTATGAGAGAAATATCCTGGGATATGAGAGTACGGCAGTTCTTCCGTATTCACAGGCACTCAGCCGTTTTCCGGCCCATCTTCAGCAGCTGGACATGGAATCCAACGGAAAGTCCGTAAACCGCTTCGGAGAGCCGGTATCCTATCCGACCGGTCCGGTACTGTTCGGTGAACCGGGAACAAATGGCCAGCATTCTTTCTACCAGCTTTTGCATCAGGGAAAGAATATCGTGCCGCTTCAGTTCGTCGGCTTCAGAAAGAGTCAGCTGGGCGTGGACGACAGCATTCAGGGCAGCACGAGCCAGCAGAAGCTCTGCGCCAACGTAGCGGCACAGATTGTCGCCTTTGCCTGCGGTAAGCCGGATGAGAATCGGAATAAGAACTTTGAGGGCGGCCGTCCTTCCAGCATCATTATCGGTGATGAAGTCACTCCGCGCAGTCTGGGCGCATTGCTGGCACATTTCGAGAACAAGGTTATGTTCCAGGGCTTCGTCTGGAATCTGAACAGCTTCGACCAGGAAGGCGTTCAGCTTGGCAAGCTGCTGGCAAAACGTGTTCTTGCGCATGATACAGAGGGTGCACTGGCAGAGTACAGCAGGCTGCTGAATATCTAGTTTTCCGGATTCCTGGTCTGGAGTAATATTTTATGGAAAAGACATCACACGAGGGCGGCAGCCCTCGTTTTTTATTGTCTGGCCGTTAGACGACAACAAGGTTCCTGGGCACTCACCCGACGCTTCAGCGTCGTGGAAGGGTAGGGTTCTTATTGGGATCGTAAGAAATCACTTTCTATTATGTATTTACAGATTTGATGAATACAGACAATTTCCTGTACCTGATATTATTTATCCTATATAAAATACAGGATAAATGGTAGAATAAAATTGGCTGTTTACGCTATATGGGAAAGAGTGTTTTGTGATTAAAGGGTAACGGGGATATGAGACTAAGTAAGCAAAACTGCATTCTGCTGATTGTCATCGGAATCATTCTGATCGCAGGTTCTCTGGACGGACTGTGCAGGGTATACCAGTCAGATCTTCAAGAGCAAAAAGCTAACGCAGCAGTGGTAACAAGAGCCTACGCGCAGGAACTGGAACGTGATTTTCAGTATGCTGTCAATAAGAGTAATGCTCTTGAGAAAGCCATCGTGAAAAGTCAGGGAAAGCTGGATAATTTTCAGGAGACTGCCAGCACCCTGATGACGAATAATGTAGGATTAATTGAACTGGCTCCGGATGGTGTCGTTACGGAGACCTATCCCTCCTCTTCGCCGTCTTCAGGGGTGAATCTGAATGCAGATAAGAGTGCTCTCGATGTAATGAATTATGCAAAGGAGAAAAATGAGCCTGTTCTTTACGGGCCGTTCTCGATCAAATCTGTGGGTGAATGTGTTGCAATCACCAATCCGGTATACATGAAAGATAAAAACGGCGGGAAAAAATTCTGGGGATATATCATATTTGCCATTAAGGTCCCGGATATCTATGAACATACACTGAAGGCACTTCACTCCCTGGGCTATGAATATAATCTGAGCAGCACCATTTCACCGCTTTCAGACAAGTCCGTCCTTGCTTCGTCGTCTTTGTCCAATCGGGGGAAATTGAGTGATCCGGTAAAGTACTCCTTTACATGCGGGGACTGCCAGTGGACGCTTGAAGTCAAACCGGAACATGGCTGGAGATCAACAAGAATGCTTCCATATCTGGTATTCTGTATTTTTCTTGTCACAGCAATTGAAGGAATGCTGTATTTTATTCTGCGAATCAGACAGCAGGACCAGAAACTGCGGAGACTCGCTTATCGGGACGCGCTCACCGGTCTGCTCAGCCGCGGCGGCTTTATGATGCAGCTGGATAAACAGATCAGCGAGAATCCGGAAACGCCGGTCACGGCAGTTTTTCTGGATCTGGATGATTTTAAAGTCATTAATGATGTTTATGGTCATAATGCCGGCGATCAGGCGCTGATCCATATTTCTGAATATCTGAGAGCTTCCTTTCCAGAGGGAACGCTGATTGGGCGCACGGGCGGCGATGAAATCTGTGCGGCTGTGATTAACCAGTCTCATGAGGAGACGGCTGAGCTGATTCGGTATATCATTGCGGAGGTACAGGGCTTTAACTACGAGGGCAGAACAATTCCATATTCCATTTCGGCAGGATTCGCGGATTATCCGGCGCAGGCGGAGAATCGTCAGCAGCTGATTATTCTGGCGGACGAGGCTCTGTATGCGGCAAAAATCGGAGGCAAGCACGATGCCAGGTATTATGAACCAGGGATGTCTGAGATTAAACGGGAACACCTGGGCTTCAGTGCTCACACCCTTGCGTCAGGCATTCCCGGTGCCTTCCTGGTCTATAAATCCGACCCGGAGGATGAAGAGATACTTTTCGCGAATAACTCTCTGGTGCAGATGCTGGGATGCAGTGATTTCGATGATCTTCTGCAGTATACAGGAGGAAAATTTCAGAACTTTATTCATCCGGACGACCGCGTGCGTGTGGAAGATTTCATCTGGAAGCAGATTAACCGCCAGAAACAGCAGGACGCAGACCAGCCATATTATGAAGACTATGTAGAGTATAAGATTGTCACGAAGCAGGACCAGGTCATTCCGGTCATTGATGTCGGACGGCTCGTCCACGATGATTCCTATGGTGATGTTTTCTTTGTCTTCATGTACGAACGCGGCCTGATGGATGAACATCTGGCTGATGATGAAGCTGTTGAATCGATGCAGGGGGAATGTTTCAATGAATAATGTGAATGAAATTGAATTCCTTAAAGAATATGGAAACAGATCAACAGCCATCCGTACCATCGAAAGGATACTGGCGGCAGAGGCTATCTGACGGATATATTGTAAGTGGATGTGCATTTAAAATGCGGGCATTCTAATCCGTTAAGAAATCACGATTTTTTTATCATCTCAGAACCGTTTTTTATAACTCCTCCTCATGGTTACAGATGGTTAAACGCTAAGATCCGTCTTGATACCGGTCTTATTTTGTCTGATCCTTACGCGCATAAATGCTGTAAGATCGCAGGAATAAAAAGCAAGGCGAAACATTACAAGTACAAAAAGCCGGGCGATCCGGGAAGAGTTTTTCCGAATCTTTTTTCTGCAGAACTCAATATCGATGGACCGTTGCAGTGCGTTGTCAGTGATATGACCGCATTTTATGTAAAAGGCATCTATTATGAACTGACACTCTATATGGATCTCTGGAATAACGAGATCGTCAGCCATGCCTTATCAGCTAAACGCGGCGACCGGATGACTTACATCAGTGGGTTGGAAGATCTGCTTGAGCTTAAGAAACAGCATCCTGAATATCAGATGATTCTTCACAGCGACCAGGGATCTGTTTACGCATCAAAGGCGTTTAATGATCTTCTGCCTATGTATGTCAACCGCTCCATGTCGCGTGCTGGAACACCTACAGATAACGCAGCGATGGAATCCATCAATGGCTGGATTAAAGCAGAGCTTTTTATGGATTTCCATGTTACCGGTGATAAGCCGGTAGAACAGGAAATCGATGAATATATCATCTTTTTCAATGAGCAGAGACCTGCATACTCACTTGATTACATGACTCCAAAGCCATCTAACCGGAAAGAATCGCTACAATAGAAATACGACGATGCTTGTATAAAATAATCTGCTCATGAGTCCATCACCATCGGCGATAACTGTCCAGCGATTCTTGGAGTGATGTCAAAGGTATCGTCTGGATTGAATAACTATATCAAGTGACCGAAAAAAGTAATTTCGTGTCCAAAATATGTTGACTACTGCATACGAAGGAATTTGAGATGAAAAAGGAAAGACATTTATCAGTATATGGATTTAAGGGCAGAAGGGGTAATTATCCAGCCGAAATACGGATTAAAGGTCAGTGGCTAAAAGATTTCGGATTTGACGTCGGCGTTCACTATCACGTTGAGTGTGAGGATGGTAAACTAATCCTAACAACGTTAAGTGAAGAAAAGGCATAGTTTCGGATGCGAGGCTGCAGTATATTATGCTTTTTTGCCAATATAGTAGTGGTATCGCTTTGATGTGACTGACATTGATACAAAGAACCCACTTCATTTTATGGAAGCAAAAAATGAGGAGTACACTTTTTCTTAATGGTGGTATAATGGAGACAGAAAAAACGATATTATATTACAACATATTAGAAAGGACGCGAAAATGGCTCATGCAGTAATAATTCTTATTTTAATAATTGTCGATATACTTTTTTTAGCAGGATGCTATTCTGTTAATTTTCTTCTTGGTTTGGTCTGTACAGTTGCTTTAATCGGAATTGATCTTGTTGTTTTTTCAGTTATAGGTGGAATTAAACTTGTACAATTGTTGATGTAGTGCATAACATTAAATATGAGAAATGTTAGGTAATTTATAGCAACACAGAATAAGAGGAAGATGACAAAGTTACGCGCAATATGTTAAAACGTGAAATCGATAGAAGGGGACTTACTTTATAAAAGAAGAAATAGAATGATTATTGTGCAGAATCAAATACTTTTTAGAAAGAGATCAAATGGATAATTTAAGAAATTAGAGAAAGATGTATGGGAGGTAAAAATCATGGCTAAGTCTAAAGTAAAAATGGATCCAGAAGTGAAAAAACAATGTCAGATAGCCATTCATACTGCGACGGCGGCTGCAGCCGCAGCTGGTGCAATTCCGATTCCTATGTCCGATGCGATCCCCATCTCGGCGGCTCAAGTTCTCATGGTGGTATCAATTGGCAAGGCGTTTGGAGTATCTATATCAGATTCGGTAGCAAGATCTATTCTTGGTCTTACGCTTACCCAGCAGACAGGGCGTGCAGTGGCATCCAATATTTTGAAGGCCATTCCGGGTGTCGGTACTGTAGGTGGCGGAGTAATTGGGGCAGGAACGGCGGCTGCGCTGACGGAAACCCTAGGTTGGAGTATTGCTGATGATTTTCAAAGAATTCAAAATGATGAAGAGCCAGAAAACATCATTGACGCAGCTACAGTTGATACATTACGGAGCAGCGTTTTTGAAGGATTGCGAATGAGTAAAGACGCAGCTAAAGCTAATAAATTGCGGAGCGTTTTTGAAGGATTGCGAAAGAGAAAATAATTTGGATTTTGTATAAGGTCCAGGGTCATATCCGCGGGAGCATGAAATTCTTTCTGTAATTTGGGGCCTTTCATGAGATGAGATATATCTGAATGGAAAAAACTTCCCTTCAGCACCTGTCTATTGTTTATCAGAAATCAGCTGGCATGTCAAGAACACCCGGCAATTCCGGGCGTTTCTGGTTTCGGCATATCAGCTGATTTTTTCTATTCTGGGATCCTGTCCGGGTACATGATCGCCAGTTCTCCCAGGATCTGACCCCAGTTCCGGATCGGCATCGTCCATTTTCTGGTGGCTTCGAACGTGGCCAGGTACAGAGCCTTCAGAAGTGCCTGAGCGCTTGGAAATACGGACCTCTGACGGTTCAGCCTGCGCAGCGTGGCATTCAGCGACTCGATCGCATTGGTCGTGTAAAATGCCTTTCGAACGTCCGCGGAAAACTTGAAGATCGGAGAAACGGCATCCCAGTTCTCATACCAGCGTTTCATGGCATACGGGTACTGCGGCGACCATTTTCCTTTCACTCTTTCGAGCTGCTCCAGAGCGGCTTCTTCATCTACCGCCGTATAGACTGTTTTCAGATCTTTGGCGAATTCTTTCATGTCTTTGTTTGCCACATATTTCAGCGTGTTTCGTACCATATGGACGATGCAGCGTTGCTGTTCCGTCTCCGGGTAAGCAGTTGTGATCGCCTCTTTGATCCCGGAAAGTCCGTCCGAGCAAAGGATCAAAATGTCCTGGACACCACGGTTTTTCAATGAATTCAATACAGTGAGCCAGTATTTGCTGCTCTCGTTCTCGCCGATGACCAGAGATAGGACTTCCTTCTTTCCTTCGGTGTTGATTCCCAGAACCACATATGCGGCCACCTTGTGAACGATACTGTCCTCCCGTACGGAGAAATGGATGGCATCGATGAATATGATCGGATATACCGCGGAAAGCGGCCGGTTCTGCCATTCTTCGATCTGTGGAAGGATCTTGTCTGTAACATCGGAAATGAAGCTCTCCGACGCCTCGAACCCATAGATATCCTGCATCGTTTCCGAGATCTGCTTCGTTGTCATCCCTTTCGCGTACATGGAGATAATTTTCTGATCGATGTCAGAAATGTCTTTCTGCCGCTTCTTCACGATTTTCGGCTCGAAGGAAGAATTTCGGTCCTGCGGCACATCGATATCCATACTTCCATAGCTGGAATTGACTCGTTTGCTTTTGTAGCCGTTCCTGTAATTACGGTCCTCACTGTCATCGTTCGTCCGCTCTGACTTTTCATACCCGAGATGGTCATCCATCTCAGCTTCCATCATTTCTTTGATGGTTCCACCGAGAAGATCTTTCAACGCGTCCTGGATATCCTGAGCATTCTGGATATCATATTCCTGCAGCAGTCCCTGAATGATCGCTCGTTTCCCGTCCGTCATTTCCACGTGATGTACAGATTTTCTTTCTCTTTTTGCCATAAACTAAGGCCCTCCATGATTTTGATTGTATCATGAAAGGCCTCAGAAATGAACTTTTACAGAGATTGTTTCATACTCTCTCTGACAAAGGACAAGCCGCTTGAAAAAGCGTCCGGTCAGGATATTGACATGGAGTGAATTACTACCAC
>Ga0214925_100129_pt1 | contig 70256 bp, 66 predicted proteins | sample Stichaenrichment_FD_168299 | JGI IMG/M metagenome (GOLD analysis project Ga0214925, IMG submission 168299) | Xylose enriched microbial communities from anaerobic bioreactor in Madison, Wisconsin, United States - 63SRT | ecosystem: Engineered > Bioreactor > Anaerobic > Unclassified | place: USA... | reverse complement strand
GTTCTGTATAATTCATAGTAAGAAGGGCCCCCTGTGTTTTTGTCGTTATTAACATTGTAAGGGACAACCCTTCTTTTTTTATTGCCTATTTTCTATTTACACAAGAATTTATACTGAACCATTTTTTCAAAAGATTGCGATAATAAGAATAGACGAGGAAAGCGAATTCAAAAATGAAAGGGTAAAAAAGATGAAAGAATACTATTTAGACTATCGTGAGCAAGTGCGGAACATCCTGGAGGCTTTGGACGACAGCAGTACCTCCTTGCGCCTGGGAGCAGTCGCGATTGAGAACCTCCTGACCCTGGCCGGAGTCGAACTTGATGATGAAGACGAAGAAGCTGAAGCAGGCGATGAAGAGGATGAAAGCGAAGATGAAGAAGATTCTGATGACTCAGACGCCATTGAAGAGGCAGATAGCGGCGGGGACCTAGCAGAAGCGGAAGCAGAAGACAAGAAGCAAGTCAAAATCATCCGTCATGAAGAACCAACCGCCAGCATCCCTTACCAGATCTCGGCTGGCAACCAGCTCTGCCGCTTTTCCCGGGCCTTGAAGGGCGGGAGTTTTTATACCGAGCAGGGGGATTTGGTCAGCGAGATCAATGAGCTGACAGTCAAAAATCTAAACGTGGAAAACGGTGACCTGGTTGAGCTGGACCCCAGCAGCCAGCCGCCCCGGGTAGTCAGGATTGTGGAAGCGGGCAATTTGCCGTCTAATATCGCGACTTTGTCATATGGAATCGTGGAAAGAGATGCCGCCGGTGACTTATACGTCAGCCGCAGCGCCATGGGAGAGAAATTAAGCGAGTGCGCGGGCATTGACCGCTATGAGGTGCCGGCGATCATTGATGCCGGGCAAACCGAGACTGGTTTTGTTCATGAGGGCGACATCGTTGACTTAGCCTGGTATAAGAACAGCCCCAGCAATATGATTGTCCGCTGGGTCAGCCAGACTAAGGGAGAAGAAGCTCCAAAGAAGGAAAAGCCGGCTGAAAAGAAGGTAAAAAGTGAAAAGGAAGACAAGGGCAAAGAGGAGAGCGTAACGACCTTGAATTTCGACCTGCATGGCCGCAGCGTGGCGGTGGTCATCGGCAATGAACTCCGCAGCCAGGAGATCCAGAAGATGGTGGGTGAGCACCACGGCCGCTGCAAGGTGATTGATGCCTTCAAGTTTTCCGATACGGAATCTTTTTACAAGCACGCGCTGAAGCGGGCTGACGTAACGGTCATGGTGCAGAACTTGAACAAGCACTCGACCAGCAAGGCCCTGCGCAAGTATGCCAAGCGGCTGGCCATCGCGGATTCAGCTGGTCTGTCGTCAATTGAGCGGGCAATCTACCGGGCTATGCACGGCCTGCCGGCTTATGAGACTTCCACCCAGCCGATCGCGTATCCGGTCAAGGAGCTGACATTTAGTTAATTTTTAGAAAGGTTGGCGGAAAAGATGGCATTTTCGGACAAAGATAAATTCGTTGAGATGGATAAAATTGGCGCGACCTGGCTGGACCGGGGGGCGGAAGCCTACCGCCAGGGGGACTATGAACTGGCCCTGCAGTGCTATAAAAAGGCAGCTGACTACGGCAATTCCCAGGCCATGTGCAATTTAGGCTACATCTATGCCTTTGGCCGGGTCGGTGAAGCTGACCAGGAGCAGGCTTTTTACTACTTTACCCAAGCATCTTTGGCCGGCAATCCAAATGCCTTCTATAAGTTAGGGGATGCCTTCCGCTTCGGCAATTTTGTAAAGAGAAACGACGAGATTGCCTTTCAATATTACAGCATGGCGGAAAGCGTCTTGCAGGAAGGCGACGAAGACCTGATTGCTGAGATTGACTATCGCCTGGCCCTTTGCTACGCCAGAGGCTGGGGGACGGGCCAGCGCTGGGACCTGGCCTTGAAGTATATCAATGAGGCTCAGCTTTATGCCTACCGGAACAAGCAGCATGGCGAGTACAACTGGCAAAAGACCAGCCAGCGGATCAACAAGCTGCATGATGAGATAGTAAGCGAAATGTTTTCATAAGTTTTAAGCAGCTGCCTGGGGCGAACCGGGCAGCTGCATTTTTTGATTTATCCAAAATAGCTATTTTCTTTGGCCCTGCAATCAGCTTGGTTTATAATGATAGATGCACAGGTAATAATAACTTAAAAGCTATAGATTTGGATAGATGTAAAAATGATAGATAGATTATGGGTGTTTAACCAGCATGCTGCTGTCAACCTGCTAGACTACTATACAACTATTGAGATAATTATTTCATTATTTATTGCTGGCTTGCTTTCCTTGGTCTACAAGAACAGCCACTACAGCAAGCAACAGAAACGCAACAGCTACTGGTCTTTAGGCCTCTTGCTAATCATCAATTTAATTGAGTGGACTTCGGTCATGTTGGATGGCTGCTCGGGCCAATACAGAATATGGTTGGTAATCAACAAGTTTTTAAACCACAGCTTGATACCATTTCTAGGCTACTTCGTTATTCATATTTGGTTGCGGCATTCAAAGTATGACCGCCTGCTGGCAGTATTGCTGCCGGGGAATGTTCTCTTTCAGTTTATTTCAATTTTTACCGGCTGGACCTTCTCGATTGACCAGAATAACCACTATCACCAAGGCCGGTATTACTATGTTTATTTCATTATCTGCATTATCGTGATGTTCGCGATTGTATCTGCCTATCACCAGTTTGAGCAAAAGACTTTCAGCGGCGACCGCCTCTTTATGTTCTATACCTTTTTCGTGGTTTTTCTGGGGATCGTGATCCAGGAAGTGAGCGGGGGGCGTTTGCGAACTACCTCATTGACGATTACGATCGGGATGTGCTTTTTGCTGAACCGCTTTAACAATTTTACCCAGAAGGTCAGCGACATGAAGATCAGCCGGGACAATGTCATGATGCGGACGGATATTATGACGGGGATGCGGAACCGATATGCCTACGAAGAGAAGCTAGGCGAGATGGTGACGCCGCAAGGGGGGAAGGAGTTTTTGGCTTTTTCCATTGATATCAACGGCTTAAAAGAGATGAATGACAACCGGGGGCACCTGGCAGGAGATGACTTGATCCGGGAAGTTGCCGCGATTATTAGGGACATTTTAGGAAAAGACGGAGAATGCTACCGGATTGGGGGAGACGAGTTCGCCGCGATTGTACCCGGCGGCAGCCAGCAAGGGGTGAAATTAAAGCAGCAGCTGGAGCTTGAGTCAGTCAAGTACCGGATCAATACCGGGCAGAATATCAGTTTTTCTATTGGCTATGCCGACAGTGAATCTCATCCCCAGGCCAATCTGGAGCGCTTGATGCGGCTGGCTGACCAGCAGATGTACCAGGCAAAGAAGCAGTATTACAGCCATCCGAACAATGACCGCCGGGGCAGAAGCAGCCGGTAAAAGAAAGCCAGAAGGTTGACAGGTCGCTCCGGCTTGGGTTACCTTTAACTTGTATTCAGGGGATAGAGCACAAGTTGGGGGAACTATTATGTTTACGATTGCGTTTTTGATTTTACTGATATTTTTAACTATTGTAGCCGTGCCGGTGGCGATCGCTGCTTTTCTGCTCAAGGTATCTTTTAAGATCCTGGGCTGGCTGATCGGCATCTGCTTTACTTTGGCCCTGCTGATCAGTTTGCTTTTGATTAGCGTGATGTAGGGGGAACGCTTCCTGGAGACCCGGGAGGCGTTTTTTGATGGAAAAAGGAAAAGTTTGGATGCGCTGATGACCGAATTCAGAAAATGGCCAGACCGTCCAGCTGCCTGCAGCATCGATATTTGCTACTGCAAAGACGGACAGAGCCGGATGGTTGAAGCAAATGACGCCTACGCGCTGGGATGCTACGGCCTGCCAAGCTTGCTCTACGCAAAATTCATTTCCGCGAGATGGAGCCAAATTTTTGAGCGGGAAGACGAATACCATTTTTGATAGATTCTGACAAAGAAAGTAAATTGCTTTTTGCTGTGATTACCTAGCCTGCGCGGTTGCGCGGGCTTTTCCTTTCCGAAAAAGGAGGACTTTGCGGGACTACTTGAAAGTGCTTAAATTAACTTGCTGAGAAAAATAATCTTGTGGTTGCTATATGAGCAAAGGAAAAATATGAATATGAAAAATACTAATTACCAAGGGCTGAGCAATGATGAAGTTTTTTGCACTGTCTTCAAGAATGATGAAACTGCCATGCGGGTGCTTCAGGCAATTTTCCCGGATGTGAAAATGTCCCAAGTGCTGCTGAACACAGCTGGATGTGAGCAAGATAAGGTCAATGGCCCACTTGCTCAAGTGGTCGTACTGGATGAAGATGAGAATAAGCACTTCTACTCATTGCGGATGGCAAAAGAGAGCGACAATCTTGGCCGCCTTGGCCGTTTTTTGCAAGTCTAAGATGGACATGACGATGTTCAGACTGATCGGTGAAGGTTACTTTGATGAAGATTGCGGAGCGGTAATCTTGTGCGGCTTTAACCCATTTGGTGGGGACAATTCGGTAAAGGAAGTTAGCAGCTATCGCTCTACTAAAGACCCGGATCTTGTTTTGCCAGGTCAATGCCCTCTGATTATCATTAACGGTAAGGGAGAAGAGGAAGGTGAATCAAGTGACATGAAGTCTCTGACTCATGTGATTTGTGGTGACTACAGTCTAGATGAGCCTCTGGCTGTATTCTTGAAGGAGAAAATCATCGCGGCTAACAAAAAGCTGAATTTGGTGAAATAGGTATTTTTTGAAAAATATATGCGCTTAATTGCACCGCTTAAAGTACTCTAAGATGGTAAAATATGGCTTAGATACTATTTTTGAGGCGGGAGAGCATGCGGCAAAGACATTACTCACATATAAGGATCAGTGCTTCAAGGATGAATGAACTGGAAGATGCAAGAAAGGCCCTGCTTCTGGAAGACGTAAATGTTGGTGAATTGGCTAATATAACAGGCATACCATACCAGACTATCCGGAACATGCGTCACAAACCTGAACTTTTGGAAAGGGCTTCATGGACCAGGGTGGAAACCTTGGCTCAGCTCTACGATGATCTGCTGACTAATAAGCTAGTAATTGTCCAAGGGATGTTTAGACAAGGCATACCCGGTTATAATGAGCGAGAAGATGGTGATACAGAACGGCATAAGTTCTGGTATGAGGAAGATTTAGGCAACAGCTACAGCGTGGTGACTATCGGAATCGATGAAGCTTATTTTGAATGGTCTGCTAGCGTGTCAACCGAAGAAGCATCACAAGCAGATGCTGAAAAATACAACAATGGCAGACCAGCAGTGATCAAGACGCTGAGGATGATATCCTTTTTAAACAAGGTGGCCAACTACTACTACGGTTTAGATATTAATGAGCAGGACCCGGACTCAGTAAAGCAACTCAAAGACAGACTGGCAGGTGACTTTGGCGAAGGCTTTGCTGATAAAGTTATGGGAATCAACGAAACGTTGAACAAGATCACCCAAAAAATGCAGTGGGAAGAGTTCCCGGAATAGACGATTAAAAGATGCAGAATGCTTTGGACGACTTTTACACTCATGTTGGCCGGGCGATCAAGGCTGGGGTGAAATTGGCTTTGGGGACCGATGCAGGTACTCCAGCCAATCCATTGAATCAAACCTGGAAAGAACTGGTTGAACTTACCAGAGCCGGGGCAAGCAACTATCAAGCTTTGCGGGCCGCTGGCCTGGGCAGTGCTGAACTGCTTAAGATTGACCAGGAATACGGCTCCCTCGAGGTGGGCAAGTATGCTGACTTCCTGGTATTGAAGGACAATCCACTGCAAGATGTGGCGGCGGTTGGTCAAAGCGATAAGCAAGTATACCAACACGGACAAAGAAAGTTTTAGTGATCTTAACTCTAGGCAAAGTATTGTCTAGAGTTTTTATTTTTTAGGGAAAAGAAACTGGCGTTCGGGAAGATATGGTGGTAGAATAAAAGCGGTAACAGAACATGAGTACGGCTTAGGGATGAGAAGCGGGAGATAAGTGATAAGTTCCTAAGAGATTAAGCAGAGAATAGTATGATTATTGTAAAAGTCATTGTACTTTCCTTGGTACAAAAATGGATGGATATGCTATAATTTGGAGCAAAACAGGCAAGTTGATGTGAAAAAGTGAATGAGTTAAAGTCCTTATGTTTTAGAAATGGGGGTGAAAAAATTGGATGAGCAAGGGTATGTAATCGTCGACAAAGAAACGGGCTTGTATTTCGCTAGGAACTGTTCTGAAAAATATACTGTCAACCTTTGGCAAGCGTCTAAATACCAAGACGAAAAATACGCCCAGAGAATGCTGGATATGATAAAGAGGAGTCCGGCTGCCTATAAAACCGCAAAACCTGAGAATCTGAGCTTGCAGCTCTGTAATCTCAAAGGATTGAAAGAAAAAACGCCAGAGGAACTGCTGTCAAGGGAGCAGGAAGAAGAACTTCAAGCTTTCATGCAAGAGATCGGCCGGGGCACGGCATATGACAAGATTAGTGATTTTTGCAAGAATCCCTTGTTTATTGAGCCTTTGAGAAAACTGCTGCTGGAAAAGATCAAGCATGACACGGATGTCACCATCGATTTGCTTCACGTCATCGAGCTGACGCCGTACAGTCAAGACTTGAGTACAAAATTGGTCAAGTTCGAACGGAATCAAAGACTTGACCGGCGCAAGTACAAGGATGCTTTGAATCTGCTTGAACTGCTTTATCCTAAAGGATCGGTGACGACAACAGAAGAGAGAAAGCGGCAGTATGTGAAAAGGGTCGTTAAAATTCAGACTGAACGCCGGGTGTATGTTGTCAGAACGCAAGAAGTCAGTGAGTCTTTTTCCAACCTTTTCAAAGAAGAAGGAGGAATGCTGTATTTGGCAATGCGCAGGCCGCTTCCAAGAAAAGCTGCTGGGTTAAACTGGTTAACAGAAACAAGGAGAAAAGTCTCCCAACTGCTGTAGCTGGGAGAAAATAATTTAAGCTGTTATTGGAATCGGTACTTTATATAGTACATATAACAGATGAAGCTAGGAAATTTTAGGGGGTAAAAAGATGAAGTCAGAAGAAGAAATCGCCAAAGGTCAATGGTAACCCCTTACTGAAGTAAGGGGCTTGAAGCGCAAGTTTCAAGTCCTTTGTTTTCAATAGGGAGGCTGGAGAAATTCAGCTTTCATTGTCTAGACTAAGCTATCCAGTCTGCTTCGGCTGACTGGATAGAGGAACTACGTTATCCATGTCATCACACCCACGGATGATGCTCAAGTCTTTGGCTCTGTGGCAGCTCTGTAAACAGTCATGAGGTTAACATGGCAGTCAACTGCATCGTCGTGCCTCTCCGGAGTCATGACAAGCATGGATAACATTGTCGATGGGCAACAACGCAAATCCAAATTGGGTCTCCTAATTTGGACAAGCGGCAGGAATCACTGTTTCCTGCATTAAGGAAAAGGAGAACAAGATGAAGCATGAAAATGCCAACCGGGTATTTCTGCTCAATAAGGACGGCAAGCCACTGATGCCGTGTCGTCCAAGAAAGGCCAGACTGCTGTTGAAAAGCGGCAAGGCCTTCGTGGTCAAGAAATATCCCTTTACCATTCAGCTGAAATATGGCTCGTATGGCTATAAGCAAAAGGTAAGCCTTGGCGTAGACACTGGGCAGAGACATATTGGCTTTGCCATAGTCAGTCAAGACAAGGTGCTGCACCAAAGCGAGGTAGAGCTTCGCCAGGACGTGCACAAAAATCTGTACACCCGCAAGATCTACCGCCGAGGCAGAAGAAACCGCAAGACCCGCTATCGCCAGGCCCGCTTTTTAAACAGAGTGCATGGCAAGCGAGACGGCTTGTGGCTTCCGCCGTCAGTAAAAAGCAAGGTAGGCCACAACATTGCTTGGATCAAGCGCTATCTGGCTGTATTGCCAAATCCCGATCTTCACATCGAAGTAGGCAAGTTTGACATGGCCAAAATGTTCAACCCGGACATTTCGGGCAAGCAGTATCAAGAAGGCAGCCTAAAAGACTGGAAGAATTATGAGTACTACGTGCTGGCACGTGACGAGTACACCTGCCAGCTCTGCCATAAGCATGGCGAAGGCGTAAAGCTCGTCGTTCACCATATCGTCTACCGCTCACAAGGCGGGACAGATCGGGCGGACAATCTGATAACGCTTTGCACGAATTGTCATACTACGAAGAATCACCAGCCAGGCGGCAAGCTCTACAAGTGGATGAAGGCGAAGAAGAAAGTGACGAAGCAGCTGAAGGGTGCAACTTTCATGAATATTCTGCGCAAGCGGATCAGGACTGCTTTCCCTAAAGCAAGCTTCCAGTACGGCTCGCAAACCTTTGTGGATCGCAAGAACCTTCTTTTGCTAAAAGGTCACTTCATGGACGCGATCGCAATCAGCGGGATCAAGTCGGTTGGTCAGATGCCGGAGACGGTGACGATGATCAGCCAATTCCGCAAGAAGAAGCGGTCGCTTCACGAAGCAACTGCAAGAAAAGGCAGAAAGCAGCCGAATACGTCATCCAAGCGCAATGAGAAGAACACGAAATATGCTCGTGGCTTATGGCTGAATGACTACGTTCGTGTGATAGGAAATCATGCCAAGGGCTATGTAAAAGGCTTTAAGTCCAATGGATATTACGTTTATCTGATAGACGGCTTAGGCAATTACGTGGTCAGCAATGGCAGAAATTACATCAACTCAAAGCAATGCCAGTTGATTACGCATAATGGCAGCTGGCAAAAAGCAGAACAAAAGCTTTCGCTTTACAAATTTAAGTAAAAAGAGGCCGGCAAACCCTATCCCTCCACCCATTGAAATAGGTGGAATCCCGGGCTTGCCGGCCATTGACAATCATTGAATAAGTTGATTTACCTTCAACATTTAGATGGTCTTACATGCCCAACACCACGCCGCCCCAACTATGCATCCCATTAATACTAGCTTGTTTAATTGGTATTTTTCCAAATAGGCAGCTCTCCGTAAAATAAGATCAACAAGTTTAAATTCGAGGAGAGACACATGAGCATTTTTCGAAAAAATACCAGCTTTACAAAGCTTGACGGCAAGATCCTTTTCATCAATGCTAGCGAAAACGCCAATGGCACTACCGCTAGAATGGGCAGAGAGTTGCTGGAAGGCAAAGATTACCAAGAGATCGACCTCAGCAAACTAAAAATCTATCAGCTTTCGCAGCATTTCCCTGATGATCAGTTTGACCAGGTGCTGCAAGCAATTGCTGAAGTCGACACGATTATTCTTGGCGCCAATCTACTGGCACAGTATCAGTGGCTACGCGAAGACCTTTTATGAGAGATCGTCGCGTGATTCTGACGGGATTCTTCCAGGTAAAAAAATTGGCATTTTCATCCACGGTTCAGCACCAGCTGACGCGGTTGAAGCAACCGAAAATCTGATGCATTGGTTTACTCAAGTTGAAGGCATGGTAAACCTTGGCGTCCAAGTAGGGTAGAAATTTTAGCTATAATCTCAACGTATACCAATATACAAGCTAAGTATTCGCCAAAATTATAGCTTAAGGCTACAATAATCCATAAAGAGTATTAGCGGATTTTTACACAGAAAGCGAGAAAAAATGAAAGCAGCATATTTCGTTAAAAAAGGCCAGGTGGAAGCCAGGGAAGTTGAAGACGCCACACTTGAGCAAGACACTGACGCGGTTATCCGCGTAATTAGAGCTTGCGTCTGCGGGTCAGACCTGTGGTGGTTCAGAGGCATTTCTGACCGGCCTGAAGGCACGGTTGGCCACGAAGCCATCGGTATCGTAGAAGCAGTCGGTGATAAGGTTGACAATGTCAAGGTTGGCGACTTCATCATCGCTCCGTTTACCCACGGCTGCATGAAGTGCAAGATCTGCAAGGCTGGTTTTGACGGCAACTGTCCAAACGTGGAAGTTGGCGGCAACAAGGGCTACCAATCTGAAAAGCTGCGTTTTAAGAATGCCAGCGCCTTGGTAAAAATCCCTGGCCAGCCAAGCGACTACACTGAAGAGCAATTGAATGACCTGTTGACTTTGTCAGACGTTATGGCAACTGGCTACCATGCTGCGGCTAGCGCGGAAGTCAAGCCGGGGGATGCAGTAGCAGTTATCGGTGACGGCGCGGTTGGCCTGTGTGGGGTTATCGCAGCCAAATTGCTCGGTGCTGAAAAGATCATTCTGCTTAGCCACCACGAAGACCGGGCAGCCTTGGGCAAGGAATTCGGTGCAACTGACATCGTCAGTGAACGTGGTGAAGACGCGGTAAATAAGGTTTTGGAACTGACTGACGGCTACGGTGCTGATGCTGTTTTGGAATGCGTTGGGGCAAGCAGCTCTATTGATCAGGCTGGTCAGATTGCCCGTGCTGGTGCGGTTGTCGGCCGGGTAGGGGTTCCGCAAAAGGAACCTGAAATTAACAAGTTCTTCTGGAAGAATGTCGGTTGGCGCGGCGGAATCGCTAACGTAACTACTTACGACCAGGAAGTCTTGCTGGACGCTGTTTTGAAGGGTGAAATCCACCCAGGTAAGGTCTTCACTAAGAGTTTTGACCTTGATCATGTGCAAGAAGCATATGATGCAATGGACCAACGGCAAGCAATTAAGTCATTGCTGGTTGTTGCTGACAAGTAATTTTTTAAAAAAGGACATTAGGTGATAAAAATGGCAGAAAAACAAACTGCAGGCCGCGATCGTTTGGGCAAGTTGGCACCGAAGTTCGCGGAACTGAACGATGACGTATTATTTGGTGAAGTTTGGTCAAGAGAAGACAAATTGTCGGCTAGAGACCGGAGCATGATTACTATTGCGGCGCTGTTTTCCGCAGGCTTGTACCCGCAGCTGAAGAGCCACTTGGAAATTGGCAAAAAGCATGGGATCACCAAGGAAGAGGCAGTAGAGATTGTCACTCAGCTTGCTTTCTACTGCGGCTGGCCTAAGGCGTGGAGCACTTTCCCTTTGATTGAAGAAGTTTACGGGGACTAAATCAGAATATATAAAAAGATCGTCAGACCACATGGGTGGAATGACGATCTTTGTTTTTGCAGGTTACTTGTAGCGGGAAGGAAGGGTAAAGTACTTGTCCATGTTATAACCATAGACTTGCGGGTACACGTAAACTTTGCCCTTCTTCAAGACAAAATTCATTTTCTTTAAGTTGGTTGACTTGAAGTAGACATTACCAGCACCAAACTTTTTAGCCCCTTTGACCAGTTTCTTCTTAATACTTGCTTGGCTGCCTTGCGCGACATCATAAACGGTCAACTTCTTACCGCTCTTAAGAGAGTAAGTCCAACTGCCAATGTTGTCTTCTGCAACGCCACCGGCCCACCATTTCATTTCGCTCTTAAAAGAGACGATATTATTCTTGTTGTAAGTGATTTTGGCAGTAGTGGCATCGTAATAGCTCAAGTTCTTAAAGCCGTTATTGGCTCCATCTTTTGCATAGTTAAACAATCGCTTCGCGTTCTTTTTCTCAGCAGCAAGGCTCTTTTTTATGTCCTTGTTGATCTTCTTGACCGCGGCAGAATTGCCCTTCAGTTGCGGCAACTGGTAGGAAAAAGTCGCCTTCATCCCATGTTTGTATTTCTTAACCGTCCGGTAATGCTTGATCGTATACTTAGCTGAGCTGGCTTCTGCCTTAGGAGCAGCCATCAAACCGACAGTCACAGCCGCGACAAGCGCGCCAGCTATTACACTTTTCTTCATAAACTCACGCCTCGTATGTTTGAAACAAATATTACTACCCCATATTGTACTACTGAAACTGAACTTAAAAAAATCTAACTTACGAAAAAACGTCAGACCTCACATAGGAAGTCTGACGAAACTTGTTTTATCAACTTTTCCAAAAGTTATCAAAGGGAATTAGTCTAACTTTTTGGCTTTCTGCCAGTTCTTTAAAAGACTGGCTGCTTTCTTTAGCAAAGAAACAGAGGTGGATTTTCGTGATGCCGAATTTCGAACTAAGCAATGCCGCCCGGCTGCGCAAGGTATCCAGCATTTGCGGGCTAAGCTTCTCTGCCTTGCGCCACTTGCATTCACCAATAATTGCTTCTTTTTTGTCATAACTCACGGCAACCAAATCGACTTCTTCTTGTCGTTTAAGGGCAGGATTGTAGCCCCACCAGCTGCTAATTTCCTGCGGGTCAAAGGGGAGGTCGTCTTGCCTCCAGGCCCATTCCCTGCAGGCTTTTTCAAAAACTGGTCCTAAAAAGTTTGGCAGATCCGCCATGATTCTGGCTAAGAGACCGCTTGTCCGGCCAAGAGAAATCTTATCCTGCTGGCCAGAAATATATTGGAACCAGAATTGAAACATTGTGTCTGAGATGCGGTAGATGGCATTTTTGGTATTTTTCTCAAGGATAGGCAACTTCCTTTCAACCATTTCAAGTTCTTGCAACCGGCTGAGATAGGGGCTCAAGCTAGATGCACTGCTCAGGCCAATCGCTTGGTAAATTTCATTTGGTTTTGTTTTCCCTTGCGCCAAAGCAACGAGGATCGAATAGTAGGTTGCTGGCTTCCGGAGTTCTTCCTGCAACAAGACATTCGGCTCGTCTTGCAAAATGGCATTATTCCGTAGAAAAAGCCGGTTGATATTTTCTTCAACGCTTTGTGTCTGATCGATAAAGCTGAGATACTGCGGAATCCCTCCAGTGATGCCGTAGTAGGCGAGAAGGTCCTCATTTTTGACAAGGGGGAGCATTTTCTTCGTGTCAAAAATATCAAATGGCCGTATTTTAAACTGGCCGGTCTTTCTGCCGTAAAGTGGACTTTGATGGCCTAATACTTGGTGCTGCATGAAGGACATCGAGGATCCACAAAGAATCAGCATGATATTGTCGTACTCTTTAAAAACGTGGTCAATGGCAAACTGGAGAACAGAGCTAATTTCAGGGGCCGATTGGGCAAAGTAGGGGAATTCATCCAGGACAAAAATCAATTTGCCTTCTTGCTTGTTTGCAAGATCTTGTACCTTGCTAAAAATATCCCGAAAATCGCTATAGCTAAAACTGCGATCCAGCCGGTCAGGATTTTCGAAGTCAAGAACCGCGTTAGTCAAGTAGTTCAAGTTGAGTTCTTTTGTTGCTTCAATTCCTTGAACGTAAATTGCTGGTTTATCTTTAATAAACTCTTTGATCAAAGAAGTCTTTCCAACTCTGCGCCGGCCATAGATAACCGCCATTTCAAAGCGAGGACTTTGATACATGTCTGCTAGGCTCGCAAGTTCTGCTTCCCGGGCAATAAAAGGTTGACTCATTGTATTTACCTCTAATCATGATTATTATAATCGTGTTTAGTCTAATCGTAATTATTATAATCGTAATTATAATCCTCAGCAAGAATTTTGCCGGAAACAAAAATTTTTTGCAAAAAGCTCTTGCACGTTTCTGAAAATTGCCTTAGAATGTAATCAACTTCAAAAGAAAAGACAAATTTAGAAAGGAACGATTAAAATGACTGTACGTAAACTTTGGCAAGACTGGCGTGACTAAGTGAGGCTGCATGTTAAATGGTGTAGGCTCACTGATTGCAATAATCTAGGGAGTCTATGCCAGGACAATCGTTTCTGAAGAAATCAAAGGACTGTTTGGCATAGTTGGTCAGACAGTCTTTTTTTGTACTCAAAATTAGGTATACATGTATAGACTCCTACAAAACGTAATTAGAAATAAATTAAAACAGCAAACTACAAAACAAGGAGATCTATCATGACTGAAGCAACTGCAGAAAAGAAGGAAATGTTTTACGGCGAATTTGGCGGTCAGTACGTGCCAGCTGAAATCCAGGCAGCACTTGATGAAATCGCGGAAGAATTTGAAAAGGTGAAGGATGACCCGGACTTTAACGCCGAACTTGACCAGCTGCTGCGTGATTACTCTGGCCGGTCAACTCCGCTTTACTTCGCTGAATCATTGACCAAGCGCCTGGGTGGGGCCAAGGTTTACCTTAAGCGTGAAGACCTTAACCACCTGGGTGCCCACAAGATCAACAACGCCTTAGGCCAAGTCTTGATTGCCAAGCGTCTTGGCAAAAAGCGGATCATCGCTGAAACTGGTGCTGGCCAGCACGGCGTCGCTACTGCCGCTGTTGCTGCCCGCTTCGGAATGAAATGCACTATCTACATGGGGGCTAAAGACTGCGAACGGCAAAGATTGAACGTCTTCCGGATGCGCTTGATGGGGGCTGAAGTAACTCCTGTCACTGCCGGCACCCAAGTCCTGGAAGATGCAGTTGCCGCAGCCTTCCAAGACTTGGCCCAAAACCTGGACACTACCTTCTACCTGGTCGGTTCAGCCGTTGGCCCTTACCCATACCCGCAAATGGTTGAACGTTTCCAAAGAGTTATCAGTAAGGAAGCAAGACAACAATTCCTTGACCAGGTCGGCCGCCTGCCAGATGCCGTCATCGCCTGCGTAGGCGGCGGCTCCAACGCTATCGGGGCCTTCGGTGAATTCATCCCTGACAAGGAAGTCCGCTTGATCGGTGCAGAAGGGGCCGGCAAGGGGGCTGACACCCCGGAAAACGCCGCAACCTTGACCAATGGCAAGGTCGGTATCAATGACGGGATGAAGAGCTACGTTTTGCAAGATGATGAAGGCAATATCCTGCCAGCTTACTCAATCTCTGCTGGTCTGGACTACCCGGGCATCGGGCCAGTTCACTCCTTCCTCAAGGATAGCGGCCGGGCAGAATACTACCCAGTAACTGATGATGAAGCAGTCGCTGCCTTCAAACTCCTGTCCGAAACGGAAGGGATCATCCCAGCTTTGGAGAGCTCCCACGCCTTGGCACAAGCCATCAAGATGGTACCGGAAATGGATCCCGACCAAATTGTCATGGTCAACCTGTCAGGCAGAGGCGACAAGGACGTTAACCAAGTTGCCGTCTACCTGGGCGAAGAAATTTAAGTGATTTAACATACGAGACCGGAAAGAGACCCCATTCTCTTTCCGGTCTTCTTTTTGTCTGGAGATACGTAAGAAATTATATTGTTATCACTTTTTTCTCCTAAGAATTAGGACATTGTTTCTATAGGTAAAAACTGGTTGGTTTAAAAAATGGTGCTTGAAAGCTGTAGGTGTTAAGGATGATACGCTTGATTTGTTTAGCCGCGGCTTCTTTTTCTACCTTATTAAGCAGCTGCTCGCCGTAGCCATGGCCGCGGTATTCTTCAGCCAAGCAAAGATAGTCGATTTCAACCGTGTCAAAGACAGCGCTGGCGACAATACCTGCCGCGATTTTGCCATCCTCTTCGATATAAAAGCTATAGTCACCCGAATCTTCCATGTACTGAGCATTGTATTCTTGCAGCATTTAGTGCACTTTCTCGTTGACTCGCCCGCTGCTTTTCTTGATTTCCATCTTGTCTGCCTCCTTTTTCTTGATTCTAACAAAAGGAGAGGGAAAAAATAGGTCTGCTGGTTAAGCAGGCCTACTCTTCTTAATATACAGGGCGGGTCAAACCGTCGGTATCTGGGTCAGCAATCCCCAGGCTGTCCCGGCTGCCGAAAGTTGGGTCAGCCACGATCTTCAAGACGACGTCAGCCATGCTTTGTCTTGACCCAGATACGCCAACGTATGTGTCATGGCGGTGGGTGATGGAGTACTTAACTTCTGGCCGGTCGTTCAGCCATGGCAGGCGCAGAGTAGTGTAGTCAAGGCCGGATTCTTCCAAAAGTTGGTCAGCATTGACTGGAGCGCTTCCTTCTGGGTTGCCGCCAAAGCAGAAGTCCCGGTTCCACTTGCCGAATTCACCTGGAACTTCATCATAGATGCCTAAAAGGCTGGTTTCAATCACCCGGCTGATCTTGTTTTCCTCAGCAGCCGCGATAATATTTTTGGTTGGGCGGTTAGTGTCGTCATGGTCAACGACAGCTGAGAAGATCATGTCACAGCCCTTAGCCGCGTCAACTACGTCTTGTTTGTTGTTGATGTCGCCTTCGACCAAAGCTACCCGGTCTGGGTAGCGGTCTTTTAAGCTTTGCAAGCGGTTGGCCCGGCGCAAAAGCAGGACCAGGTCGATATCCTTGAACTTGTCTTCGGTCAAAATTCTTTCTTCCACGATGCGGGCAATTTGACCGTTAGCTGCCAAAATCAGTAATTTCATGTTTATTTTTTCCTTTCTGCTTGTCGGATTCTCTTGATGCTTTTATGATAGCCAGTTGCGATTTTTTTGAAAAATACCTCTTGGGAAAGGCAGCATGCAGGAAAAACATAGCAGAGCGGGAAATTATTGCTGATTCGTGGTTAGACTCACCACTTGATAATCATGGTGAACGGATGTAAGAAAAGTGTCTAAAATGTCTTGCAATTTAATTTTCAAGGAAGATGTATTCACGCAAGGATGGCAGGCAATATAATCTGCGTTAAAAATGTCTTCATCGACAAGCAGCTGAACGTGTTTTTCCTTGTCATTCATTAAGCCGAGGACGCTGACTGCGCCAGGGCTGATATCCAGATACTCAGCCATCTTATTTTCCGGCGCGAAGTTTAGTCTTGTTGAACCGATCTGCTGCGATAATTCTTTGCTTTTTAAAGTCTTGTTTCCGGGCATTATCAGCAGATAGAACCTGCTTTGCTGCCGGTTGCAGAGAAAAAGATTTTTGCAGGATAAGCAATTCAGAGTTTCTTCAATCTCCGGGCCTTCCTTCATTGTACTTATCGGCTCGTGATCTACCCGCCAGTAATGAATCCCGAGGGAGTCCAGCAGATCGTATACTTTAATTTCTTTTTCTTCTCTGCCTTCAGTTGCCTCAGGCCGGCCAGCAAAAGTGTCCATATTCGTCAAGTCCTTCTATTGGAGTGATTAGTTACTAGATTCAGGTTTCAAAAATTCATTTGTATATTTTCTAAGTATATCATAGCTGGCGATTTAGCTGGCAAAAGTTGCAGAGCAAATCGAATCAGCCTTAGTGCTGTAGGAAATGCTTTCACTTCAGTAGAGAAAAAGTTAAAATAGTATTTATAATGCAATACAATCAGCATCATTAGGTAAGTTGCTGTTTAGGGAAGAGGAAAGCTATGACTTTAGAATCACAACTGGAAGACAACCTAATCGCGCAGTTGACGCAGGATGTCCATCAGTGGAAGTTTCGTGATGATTTACGCACCGTAGATCAGCTTTGGGACAACTTTTTCCGTATCTTGGAATCAAACAATAAGGATCAGTTAAATGACCATCCGTTGACTCCTAACGAAAAAATGACGGTGAGAACGGCGATCGTTAAACCGACCTTTTACCGGGCAACGGAGTTTATGGTCGGAGCCAACCGGCAGGTTCGCTATCACTTAAGAAGAGAAGATTCTTCTATTCCAGACGCTGATCTGCTAATTTTAGATAATACCAACATTGCGGGTGGGAACTCAGTTTATGAAGTTGTACACCAGGTTCAGCTACAGAAGAAGACCGCGCTTAATCAAGACCGTCGTTTCGACGTTAGTTTGTTGATCAATGGCTTGCCGGTGATTCACATTGAGCTTAAAGCACCAAATGTTCCTTATAAGAAGGCCTTTAATCAAATTCAAAAGTATATCGATGAAGGGCAATTTACTGACATTTACAGCTTTGTTGAAATGTTTGTGGTAACTAATGGTACTCAAACAAGATATATATCCGCTGGGCAGAATTTGAATGCCAAGTTTTTAACGGCTTGGGTTGATAAGAATAATAAGCGGGTAGACAAATATCTGAATTTTGCAGAAGAGGTTTTGTCAATACCTGCTGCTCACCATATGATTGCCGACTATGTGGTCTTAGACAGCGAAAACAAGAGCGTTATCCTGCTCCGTCCTTACCAGATACACGCGATCCAAGCGATCTTTAAGTCTTCTAGAGAGAGCAAGTCGGGCTATATTTGGCATACGACAGGGTCAGGTAAGACATTAACTTCGTACAAGGTTGCCCGTAACTTGTTGCAAATTCCGTCAATTGATAAGTCAATCTTCCTAATCGACCGTAAAGACCTGGACACGCAGACTACAACTGCTTTCAAAATTTACGCCAACAACGATACGATCAGCGTTAACGAAACAAATAATAGTTATGACCTTGCTGACCAGCTGACTGATGGCGACCGGACTGTAGTAGTTACTACTCGCCAAAAGATGCAAAACATGTTTAAGCGGATTGATGAATTGGATCAGTTGCCAAAACGTTATGAGAACTTAAAGAATATGCGGCTGGCCTTTATCGTCGATGAATGCCACAGGACGATTACTCCTAGCCAAAAGCGGGAGATTGATAAATTCTTTAACCGCAAACCATTGTGGTATGGCTTCACTGGCACACCAATTTTCAAGGAGAATGCCCGGGCAAAGAATGGTCAAGATGCGCGGACGACGGAAGAATTATATGGGCCAGTCCTGCACAAGTATACGATCGGGGATGCAATTAGAGATAAGATGGTTTTGGGCTTCTCCATCGATAATCAAGGTGGCAGCAACGAAGATGGGAATGAAGAAGATACCAAGAAAATGGACCAAATTTACCGGTCCAAGGCCCATATGCATTCAGTTGCGACAGCAGTAATTAAGGCGGCATACCGCAAGCAGGGACTTATTTCTGGTAAGAAATACTCAGCTATTTTGACGACTTCGTCAATTGAGCAAGCCCAGAAGTACTACCGTATCTTCAAGAAAATCATCGATGGGGAAGACGAAGAATTTAAGATTCCAGAACGAATCAAGAAGGTGGCACCAGACTTCCCAAAGATCGCTATTACTTACTCGGTTAGTGAAAACGAAGATGATTCAGAATCCGTGCAGGACGAGATGAAGTGGTCGCTTGCAGACTACAATGCCGTTTATGGCACGAACTTCTCAATGGCTGAGCTGGATCAGTACAATCAAAACGTTAATGCCCGGTTGGCCCGCAAGAAGGCTCAATACCAAGCTGACAACCAACGTTTAGACCTTGTGATAGTTGTTAACCGTTTGTTGACTGGCTTTGACTCACCAAGCTTGTCTACTTTATACATTGACCGGCCGCCAATGAGTCCGCAGGACATGATCCAGGCTTTTTCTAGAACCAACCGGATTTTTGATAAAGACAAGACTTGGGGGCAAATCGTAACTTACCAGTATCCAAAGACCTTTAGTGAGAAGATTGATGATGCGATTGTCCTATATTCTAATGGTGGGGAGAAGTACGCGGTTGCTCCAAGCTGGGAAGAATCAAAGCAAAGTTACGTATCAGCCCGGTCTAAAATTGACATGTACCGCTTCGATGCAGATGGACCGTCAATTTATGATGCTCCCAAGGAAGAAAAGAAGAAATTCGTTAAAGCTTTCCAAGAATTTGACAAGGCTTTGGCTGCAATCAAGACCTACGATGAATTAGATACCGAAGAAGGCCTAATGCAATTAGGTGTGAGCGACATTACACCAGATGATTGGGAAGCCATGCGGGGAGTTTACGAGGACATTCTGGACGATCTGCGGAAAGATTCAGATGAAGATCCTGATCACAATGACGACATCGATGATGAATACGAACTTGAATCGTTCGGACAAAAGGAAATCGATGAGCGCTATATCATGAACTTGATCCAGGCATTTTTGCCAGAAAGCACTGACAATCAAGAAGAAGCTAGCGGCAATGAAATTTCGCCAGAAACGGTCAAGGAAATCAATGGTCATATTGATGAATTGGCAAAGACAAACGAGCTCTTGGCAGAGATCATGCGGAAGCTCTGGCAGCAGATTTTGCAGGATCCGGCTAAATACGCTGGCAAGCAGGTCGATGAGCTTCTTGAGTCTTTGATTGACCAGGAATTGCAATCAATCATGCGTGAGTTTGCTGATAAGTACAAGGTTGACTACGACCAGTTCCGGTACGTTATGGCTAACTATGACCCTAAGTTAAAGGGAAATAAGCAAAAGGGGATGAACGACCTTTTGGACAAGGAACGTTTTGTCGACTACTTGAATGACAATCCGGATTCTGACTTAAATAAGCCGTACCGCTGGAAGAGTGAAGTTCGGGAACAGGCCAAGCAATACTATGTCGATAAGATTGGCCCGTTGATTAACAGAGAAGCATAGAAGGAAGAAGAATATGGCAGAAGAAAATTCAACAGTTAGCTTGCAGAGTGGTTTATTTGCGGCTGCAGACGTCTTGCGTTCAAAGATGGACGCCAATGAGTATAAGAACTATCTTTTGGGGACTGTTTTCTATAAGTATCTTTCAGACCAACAGCTTTACAAGTTGGCAGAAGACGCCGGTGAAGATGACGTTACTTTAGACGAGGCTCAGAAAATCTATGAGGAAAATCTTGAAGAAGAAGATCTCCTGGAAGAGGTTAAAGACGAGCTTGGATATTTGATCGAACCGGAGTACACATACACCAAGATCTTGGACAATGCCAATGATGGCAGCTTCCAACTCAATCAGTTAGGGGATGCCTTTAACAAGCTGGAAAGCCAAGGTAGCAGTTTTGAAGGCTTATTTGACGACTATGACTTGTATTCAAAGCGGTTGGGACAAAACTTGCAGAAGCAAACTGACACGATTGCCGGAGTGATTAAGGCGATCGGCAAATTAGAACTGGTTAAAACTCCTGGTGACACCTTGGGGGATGCTTACGAATACTTGATCAGTCAATTTGCTTCAGAATCAGGTAAGAAGGCTGGTGAGTTCTATACTCCACAAGAAGTTTCTGAACTTTTGGCACGGTTGACTTTAGTAGGTAAGGACTACTCTTCTGGGATGAGCGTTTACGACCCGGCGATGGGATCAGGTTCATTACTGCTGAACTTTAGAAAGTATGTTCCAAACTCATCAAGAATTACTTATTACGGGCAGGAAATCAACACATCAACCTTTAACTTGGCTAGAATGAACATGATTTTGCACCACGTTGATCTGGCAAACCAGAAGCTGAGAAACGGGGATACGTTAGACGAGGACTGGCCAGCTGAAGAAACTACTAATTTCGACTCAGTTGTTATGAACCCGCCATATTCACTTAAATGGAGCGCAGACAAGGGCTTCTTGGATGATCCACGGTTCTCTAAGTATGGTGTTTTGCCGCCAAAGTCAAAGGCTGACTATGCTTTCTTGCTTCACGGCTTCTACCACTTGAAGCATAGCGGAGCAATGGCTATCGTTCTGCCACACGGGATTCTTTTCCGTGGTGCAGCCGAAGGAAAGATCCGGCAAAAGTTGCTTGAAGAGGGCGCGATTGATGCAGTGATCGGTTTGCCTGCAAACTTGTTCTACTCAACTGGCATCCCGACCACTATTGTCGTTCTTAAGAAGGACAAGCAGGACCGGAGCGTGCTGTTTATTGACGCATCTAAGGAGTTCGAGAAAGTTAAGACTCAGAACAAGCTGCGGCAAGAAGACATTGACAAGATATTGAAGACCTATGAAGAACGGCCAGCAGATGTCGAGAAGTATGCCCACTTGGCAAGTTTTGACGAAATCAAAGAAAATGACTTCAACTTGAACATTCCTCGTTACGTTGACACTTTTGAGCCAGAACCAGAAATTGATTTGCGGGACGTGGCTAAGGAGCTGCGGGATATTGACCAACAGATCAATGAAAACGAGAAAGAATTGGTAGGGATGCTTAAGGAATTGACTTCAAGTGACGATGATATCATGGCAGGATTGCAGAGCATCATCGAAGATTTTGAGGAGGAAATCCGCTAATGAAAAACGAAAAAAAGGCCCCTAAACTGCGGTTTAAAGGCTTTACTGACGATTGGGAGCAGTGTAAGCTAGGGGATGTGGCTGAGATAGTTGGAGGAGGAACCCCGAGTACAAAGAAGTCAGAATATTGGAATGGAAATATAAATTGGTTTTCGCCAGCTGAAATCGGCAATCAAATATTCGTAAGCCACAGCCAAAAACAAATTACCGAATTAGGACTATTGAAGAGTTCCGCCAAAATGCTTCCAGCCGGAACGATTCTCTTCACATCTCGTGCTGGCATTGGAAATACTGCAATTCTTACTCGCAATGCATGTACCAACCAAGGATTTCAATCAATAGTTCCAAATTCTCACAAGTTAGACAGCTACTTTATTTATAGTGAGTCAGCAAAATTAAAACGCTATGGCGAGACCATGGGATCTGGATCAACTTTTACCGAAGTGTCTGGAAAACAGATGAGAAAAATGCCGTTACACATTCCAAATATCACTGAACAAGCCAAAATCGGCAACATGATAAAAATACTTGACCAGACCATCACTTTACATGAGGAAAAGAAACGCCAACTTGAGCGCTTGAAAAGCGCTTTATTGCAGAAAATGTTTGCTGATAAGAACGGGTATCCGACTGTCCGGTTTAACGGGTTTGATGAGATGTGGGAGCAACGTAAGTTGGGGGATCTGGCTGATAGAGTTACCAGAAGGAATAAAGGAATGGTATCAGAACTCCCTTTAACCATTTCTGCTCAAGATGGTTTGATATCGCAAGATGAATTTTTTAATAAAAAAGTGGCCAGTAAAGATCTGAGCTCATATCTGTTACTGCATCATGGTGATTTTGCCTACAATAAGAGCTATTCGAATGGGTATCCTTTTGGTACTATTAAGCGACTAGAAAAATACCCTCAAGGAGTTGTCTCCTCTTTGTATATCGCATTTAAGCCGAATTCCAGTATAAGCTCTGACTTCATGGCTCAATATTACGAGTCGAATAACTGGCACAAAGAAATTTACAAGTGTGCTGCCGAGGGAGCTAGAAATCACGGACTCTTAAATGTACCGCCATCAGATTTTTTTGCCACAAATTTAAATATTCCAATTACAAAATCTGAGCAATTGAAGATAGGCAGATTATTAAATGCTGTTGACCAAACAATGGCTTTACATGAGTACAAAATTCAATTGCTCAAGCGTGTAAAGCAATCTCTACTGCAGAAAATGTTTATCTGAACTAAAATCTCCCTAGCAAGATATTTGCTAAGGAGATTATTTATGCGTAAGAAACAAATTTTACTACAAGACTACTTTGCTCAATGGATTGAGGTGTATAAAGAAGGTGCCGTTCGGGAAAGGACACTAGATAAGTACTGGCTTTCATATCGTCACTTACAAGAGATCGCTCCAGAGCTAAAGTTAGTTGATACTACAAGACTTGAATACCAACAAATCCTTAATACTTTTGCTCAGACCCACGAGAAAGCTACCGTAATGGACTTTCACCATCAATTAAAAGCTATGCTACTAGACGCATATGACGAGGGATATATTCAGCGAGATCCAACACGAAAGATTGTGGTTAAAGGGAAGGATCCCTCGGAGAAAAAAGCCAAGTATCTAAACGAATTTGAGTTAAAGCTACTGCTTAGACACTTAGATCTATCGACATTCCCGAATTTTGACTGGCTTATTCTTATCATTGCCAAAACTGGACTACGATTCAGTGAAGCACTGGGATTAACCAAAGAAGACATTGATTTGGAGCAACAAACAATCAACGTAGATAAAACGTGGGACTATAAAAGCTACTCTGGTAGCTTTAAGCCTACTAAGAACACATCATCTGTTAGAAAAGTTCCAATCGATTGGAAACTTGCAATGCAGCTCAATCAAGTAATTCAAAACTTACCTAGCAATGAGCCTATATTTGCTCAGAAACGTGTCTTTAACTCAACAGTTAATAACCTTCTGAAGAAGCATTGTGAGGAGTTGAATATCCCTGTAATCTCTGTTCACGGTTTGCGGCACACGCATGCGTCGTTACTCTTATTTGCAGGAGTTTCTATTGCAAGCGTGGCTAAACGCTTGGGACATGCAGATATGACAACGACCCAGCAAACATATCTGCATATCATTCAGGAGCTGGAGAACAAAGATAATACAAAAATTATGCAGCATTTGGCCGCATTGTAAAGAAAAGGATAGCGACGTTAAATCGCTATCCTTTTAGACTATACGAACATTTTTTGAAGTAGAGAACTTTTTAATCTTTTTAAAAATTCTAATTTGTGTTCATGTAAAGTGATTGTACGATCAATACGTTGAAACAAAGAGCCAATCTGATCTTGCTCGCCTAAGGATGGCGAGGAAGTAGAGATCTCCATAACACCTTTTTTAGAAATATTATATCTAGAAATTCCTTGTGCTAGGATAATAATCTTACGCCTTACTGATTCTGAATGTAATAAATATGACAAATAATAAGGATTGATTTTGTGAACAGGTCTATATCCAAAACAAAAGCTGTTCAGATATGTATTATCTTTGTCACCAGTCCAAACAGACGCCATTCCAACTTCTTCTGGAGTTTCCGAAGATGTGGTAAAGAATACATCACCGTATTTAACTTTATTTTGGTGATCATCTATTTCGATAGGCTCTGTCATTTTTAAGTCCGATACGGGATTAGAATAAACATTCATATACGTTACAAAACTAGCTTCACCATGTCCAAAGTCTTCTTTGGTCTTTCCTGATAATCCAGTGTATGTTTTACCAACATCCCCCAACTTACACTGCTCCCACTCGTCACTAAATCCTTCAAACCGAACAGCAGGGTACCCGCTCTTATCAGCGAACATTTTCTGCAATAAAGCGCTTTTCAAGCGCTCAAGTTGACGTTTCTTTTCCTCATGTAAAGTGATGGTGCTATCTAGCTTTTTAAAGGCTAAAGCAAGTTTGTGTTGTTCCTCTATCGGTGGTACCTTAATTGGCATAGACATGAATGTAGAATCTTTGATCGCAAATCTATCTGCTCTTGCACCAGTATCACCATTCTGATACATAAATCTATGCCAAGTTGTTGATTGGAATAGTGTTTCTAAGAAAGACTCATCAATATTGTGTACCGAAAAAACTAAGTATAACGGCGACATGATGCCGGTCTCATCCAATTTATTTCGATTTATAGGCCCAAACTTTGCTTGATTAGAAATACGCGGATTATATACAAAATAATCCTTTCTAACTACATAGTAGCCTGAAATGTTGCTTAAATTGGCAATATCTTTATCAAAAAAATCGCGTTGTTTAACGATGCCATATTCAGCAGAATTAGTTAAAACCGTGGAGTATTTGTTGTCCGTGTTCTTTTCATACGATTTTTCCGAAATATTGGATAGCTTACACTGCTCCCAAGCAAAATTACATCCCTTCCGCCTGTTCCTGCATGACCTGGCAGAAGGCGAGGACCAGGGGATCTGCTTCATCTTTCCGGCAGACCAGACCATAGTCCAGCGGGGCAGGGTAGATCAACTTCACCGCCTTGATCTCATCGGCTTTTTCGATTGCCACAAAGCTCGGCATCACGGTGATCCCTAAGCCAGCCTTGACCATTAAGCTGACGATCTCAACATCGTTAACGTAGCTGATGTCCAAGTCATCAACCTTCTTTCTGATCGTCTCTTGGAGCTTCAGTTGTTCTGGCGGGCACCAGTTGTTGTCCATCAGCAAAATCTTTTCTCCTGCTAAATCATTCAGGTCAAGCTCCTCTCTGTCACGTAAATGATGATCTGTAGGTACGATTGCCACAAAGTGTCCGCTAAAAAGATGATAGTACTTCACCTCGGCCAGATCAGTGATATCATCATGGGTCGTAAAAATCACATCGCTGTCGTGGTCAATCAAGTGGTGCTTGAGCCGGTTATGGTCAAATCCTTCAAGAAAAATCTTGCAATTCGGGTATTCCCGGTGAAAAGCTTTGATCATCTCTGGCAGAATTGCTTGCTCTAGCGGGGTATCCGTAATCCCAATCGTTAAGTTGCTTTGCTCCCGGTTGAAAGAATTTCTGGTCCGCTGCAGTGCCTTATTATAGCTGTTGATCAAACTCTTGCTGTCATCGTAAAACAACTTCCCATTCTTAGTCAGTTGCACTTCCCGGTGGTTGCGGTAAAAAAGTGTGACGCCAACTTCGTCTTCTATCCGCTGAATGATCCGACTAACGGCCGGTTGAGAGAGGTGCAGATTTTCCGCGGTCTTTGAATAGTTCAAACTCTCCGCCAAATTGATAAAAACTTCCAGCTGCCTTAAGTCCATCTTTGTCTCCTTATGCATTTCCGGTATAACCGATACCAACTCGATATTTCTCAACTCAATTATTGCATGATAAATTAATAGTTGAAAGCGTTCTAGTTGATAAAAAAGGAGAAAAAATAGCATGACTAAGCTTTACGACAATGTTGACCACTTAGACACTAATGCATCTGCTGCATATACTGTTGAAACGGACGTCCTGGTTGTGGGCGCGGGCAATGCAGGGATGGAAGCCGCCGCTGCCGCTAAAGAAGCTGGCGCCAACACCATCTTGATTGAGAAGGAAAAGACTATCAACCTGATGCGGGTGGGTTTGGCCAGTGTTGGCTCCCGGGCGCAAAAAGCCGCCGGCGTGACCATCAACAAGCAAGAACTGGTAGAAAGTCTGGCCGCTTTTGCCCAGCACAATGTTGACCAGCGCCTTTTGGAAACCTGGGCTGACAACAGCGGGGCAACCTTGGACTGGCTGGAAGAAAAGGTCCTCAAGCCACATGGTGCCCACCTCAGAGCTGAAGCTGATGCCATGGTAACCAATAAGGCCTACCAGGCTTTTCCAACTGAAAACGATCCGACTTTTGACGACCAAAGCTTTACCTCATATGGTGACTGGTTCCTGGAATACCAAGAAGAACATGGGGTAGACCTCCGCTTTGAAACTATCTTGGTCAACTTGATCAAAGAAGCCGGCCGGGTAACTGGGGCATTAGTGAAGGACTTGGTTAAGGACGAATACTACCAAATTAATGCAAAGAAGGGCGTTATCCTGACGACTGGTGGCTACTCAGCCAACGTTGAGTTACTTAAGGAATGGAACCCGCTGTCTTTGAAGAAGAACGTCTACAACGATTCACCTCGCTCAAACGGGGCAGGGATTACTTCAGCCTTGAACGTCGGCGCCATCCGCGATGAAGAACCAGCTGAAACGATTTTTGACCGCGGCCTGGTACCAGTTGGCAAAAAGACTGAAGACATGTACTACCAAACAGCTACTTACGACCACTGGCTCTGGATCGGTTCATACCCATTCCTTAAGGTTAACCTGCGCGGTGAACGCTTCGCCAATGAATCTGTTCCTTACCAATTTATCGTCAACGCCGCTGCTAAGGAACCTGGCTACCTGTACGCCATGATTTGGGACGATGACTATGCTGAAACTCTGGAAAAAGTCCACATGCTTGGCTGCGCCCGCTACGGTTTCCCTGGTTATATGAAGGATAAGGAAGCTTTTATCGCTGACACTGAACAACATGTCAAGGATGGTCTGGTCGTAAAGGCTGATAGTTTGGAAGAATTAGCTGAAAAATTGAATTTGCCAGCTGACAAGCTGAAAGAAGCTGTTGCTAACAACAACCAAGCCGTAATCGATCACCAAGACAAAGAATTCGGCAAGGAAGCCTACCGGATTACGCCAATAAAGAAGAAGCCTTACTACGGTTGCATTCTGGGTGGCCGCATCCTCTGCACTTTTGATGGGCTCAGAATCAACACTAAGATGGAAGTTTTGGATGAAAAGCATGACCCGATTCCAGGCTTGTACGCGGCAGGTAACGATGCCGGTGGCTTCTTCTGGGGCAGCTACAATGACCGCGTTCCTGGTCTGGCGGCTAGTCACGCGCACACCTTTGGCCGTTTGGCTGGGCAATCCGCTGCTGGATTGACAGCAGATGAACCAGGGAAGGGCGTTGCTCAAGAAGCACACGTTGACGCGGCAAGTGGGGCAAGCCACATCTAATAAATCAATTCAAACAGTTCTATAAATGCTACGCAAGCTGTATCTGTCATTTTGATAGATACGGCTTTTTGGATTGCTCCTGGCCGCGGTTGGCACTGCCTTAAGCGGAATTTGGCGCAAGAAGCGCGATGATGAATAAGCGATTTTTCCCTCGCTAACAGGGAAGGGAATAGGTCTGCTCTATATGGGCAGGCCTATTTTTTCTGCCAGATGGTATAATGAAAGCGAGGTGAAACTGATGAAATATAAAGCCGCGATTTTTGACATGGACGGCACTATCTTAGACACGAGCGCTGACTTAACAAGCGCATTGAACTACGCGTTTGAACAAACCGGCCACCGGCATGACTTTACCGTTGAAGACATCAAGAATTTCTTTGGCAGCGGAGTCGTGGTGGCGGTCACCCGGGCCCTGGCATATGAAGCCGGCAGCAGCCGGGAAAGCCTGGTCGCCTTTGGCACCAAGGATGAACAGATCCCGGAAGCTGTTACCCAAGCAGAAGTTACCCGGGTCCTGGAAGTTTTCAAGCCTTATTATGCTGACCACTGCCAGATTAAGACTGGTCCCTTCCCAGGCATCTTGGATTTGATGAAAAATCTCCGGCAAAAAGGCGTCAAGCTGGCTGTCGTTTCCAACAAGCCAAATGAAGCCGTCCAGGTCCTGGTCGAAGAACTTTTCCCTGGAAGCTTCGACTTTGCCTTGGGTGAAAGAAGCGGGATCCGCCGCAAACCAGCTCCGGATATGACCAGTGAGTGCGTCAAGGTTTTAGGCGTGCAAAGAGACAAGTGCGTCTACATCGGCGACTCTGAAATCGACATCCAGACCGCGCGGAATTCTGAAATGGACGAAATCGCGGTAAGCTGGGGTTTTAGAAGCGTGCCGTTTTTGCAAAAACACGGGGCAACTGTGATCGTGGATACAGCTGAAAAGCTGGAAGAAGCTATTTTAGGTGAATAAGATGGAAATCAAGTTTGAAGAAGAGCAAAAGCGGGCCGCGGTATATGATGACGGCAAGCTGATTGGCCAGTGCATATATGAAGACAAAGGTGATCACTGGATCATCACAACGACTAAGGTAGATCCAGCCTATGGCGGACAAGGCCTGGGCCGGAAGCTGGTTGATACTGTTGCTTCTGCTGCCCGGGAGAAGGGAAGCAGACTGCGGGCAACTTGTTCCTACGCGGCTAAGGTCTTAACCAAGCCGGGTTATGAAGATTTACGGTAATCGAAAGAGCATCCCCTCCGCGAATTTGCGGGGCAGGGATGCTCTTTTGCCTCAAGATGGTATAATTTTAACTTGAATCCAGATTGAAGGGGAAGAAAGCGTGAATCTTGTCAAAAAAGTCCTAAAATCCAGGCCGGTCATCGCCTTTGCGGCCAGCTTCCTGGTCACCATGCTGATCTTCGCGGCCTTCGGCTACGCGCCATTTGGCCTTAAGTCGGTTGCTGGAGCGGATGCCAATATCCAGTATCTTGATCTCTTTGCTTACTTAAAAGATGTCTTAGCCGGGAAGAACTCTGCCACATATACGATGAGCGCCTTGCTAGGCGGGGATGAGGTGGCCACATTTGCCTATTACTTAATGTCGCCGCTTAATTTGCTGGTCGTCTTTTTCCAAAAGAGCCAGCTGCCTATCTTTTATGACGTCTTGCTTGCCCTCAAGCTGTCTTTATCGGCCAGCACCATGGCCATCTTTTTAAAGCAGAGATTTCCAAAAATCACTGGGAAATTCCAGCTCTTCCTGGCCATGAGCTACGCCTTCTGCCAGTACAATATCGCCCAATCCTGCAATATCCTTTGGCTGGACGGGGTGTACCTGCTGCCTTTAATCTTGCTGGGTATATACCAGCTAGTTGCGGTCAATAAGAGAAAGGGCTTCTTCTTACTGACCATCAGCGTCGCCTGCAGCATGGTCTTCAACTGGTATACGGGCCTCATCAATATCATCTTTTCTGCCATCTGGCTGGTCGTTGAGGAAGTTTTGTACCTCTACGAGGGCAGTTATGAGTTAAAAGCCTTGGTCAAAAGGCTTGGCGGCTATCTCTCTGCAGTATTTTTGGGCCTGGCCTTGAGCGCCTTTATCTTTTTGCCGAACTATGTCAGCCTGAAAAGCGGGGCAAGAAGCACTTTTGACTGGGACCTGCTCAAGCCAGGCTTGATCAATAATCCTTTTACAGCGATCGGCAAGATGGGCCTAAACGTGATGAGCGATTCGACCAATGTCTCCCTTTATTGCGGCAGCATCGTGGTGATTGCAGTCTTTGCCCTCTTCTTTAGCAAGGAGTTGACAGCGAGATTCAAGACAATCATGGCCTTGTTAGGGCTGGGGATGCTCCTCCTCTTTTACTGGCAGCCAGCCAATTTTACTTTTTCACTCTTCAAGCTGGTCGAAAGCTACTGGTCCCGCTACTCTTATCTCGGCATCTTTATCTTGATCTTCATGGCCGGGATTTTCTTCAGCCAGGTCAAAGACAGGGTCCAGCCGCTTTTGTATGGAACGGCAGCATATCTCACTATTTTTATCATCCAGAATTGGAAAAATTTGACCAGCAAGGGCGTGGTCTATACTGTCCTGTCTACGGCATTGACGGCAGGACTGCTGATTTTTTACGAAAAAGCCGGGAAGAAGGGGATGCGAAAGCTCGCTCTTCTGGCTCTGGCAGGCCTGCTCGTAACAGAGTTTGCCTACAATGCCAAAAAGCTCTGGGCAACTTATAAGGATGACTATAAAATTGCCAGAGTTGATGAATTCGCTGCTTACAGCAGCCAGCAGGAAAAACAGGTCGCTGCTTTAAAGAAATATGATCCAGGCGACTACCGGGTCAGCCAGACCTCTACCAGACTCAAGCTGCGCTTGAATTTAACCGCGGCCTACAATGAAGGCCTGGCCTACAACTACTGGCCGATCGCTAGCTATGTCTCCAGCCAGGATCCCAAGCAGCTGCATTTTTTGGAAAATGTCGGCTACCGGTCTGCCGCCCAGCGGGTGACCATCGTCAACACTTCAGTCCTTGGTGCTGACTCCTTATTAGGGGTTAAATACGTACTGACCGATCAAGCTCTTCCAGGATTGGAGAAAACGGCACTGCCAGCTGCTAATGGAAAAGCTGTCTACCGCAACCTATATGCCTTACCCTTGGCTTTTTCCAGCCAAAATGACGTAAATAACCCGGTCTTTGCAGGGAATCCTTTTACCTACCAGGAAGCAGCCTATAGTCAGCTCCTGGGCAAAAAGGTTACGCTCTACAAGCAGGTGGCCTATAAAAAGACGGTTCAGGCAGGCAAGGTAACTTATGTGTTGAATTCAAAGGATAAAAAGAACCCGCTCTACGGCAATCTGCCCTGGAGCCAGGCCGGGGACAATGTCTTGGAAATCAACGGGAAAGTCCTCTCCAACTACGCCGGCTGGTTGTCGCCGAGCGTCTTCTACATCCCGGTCCAAAAGCAGACCAGAGTGACCTTAAAGACTAAAACGCCCAATGCCTACCAAGCCCAGTTTTACCAGCTGGACCTGCAAAAACTGGCAAAGGCAAGTCGGGAGATTCAAGCTATGGCCATCAAGCAAATCTCCTTTAAGGGGCCAAGGATCACTTTTACCGTTATTGGCAAGAAGGGGAAGGCCAGCTATGCCTACCTGGAAGTGCCGGTCAAGAGCGGCTGGAAGGCGACGAATAACGGGAAGAAGACTGAGATCTCTAGTTACTTTGGCACCTTCATGAAGTTCAAGCTTAAGCCAGGCATCAATAAGATTCAGTTGACCTACACAATCCCGAAGCTGAAGCTGGGAAGCTTGATCAGCGGACTTGCTGCTTTGGTCTTGCTCATAGGGGCTTTTTGGCCAAAAATTAGGCAAAGAAGCAAGAAATAAGCGACTAAACGAAAAAAGGCTGCCAGAAGGCAGTCTTTTTGTGTGCTTAAAGATACTTTTTCGCGTCAAGGGCAGCGTTTCTGCCGGAGTAAAAGGCGTAGCCAGCGCAGGTACCAGGCATGTTCGGGCCGTAAGTGTCGCCGGTCAAGCCGCTGGCGTCGTTGCCTGCCGCGTAAAGACCAGGGATCACCTTGCCCTTTTCGTCTTCAACTTCGTTGTTGACGTTGACCTTTAATCCGCCCATGGTGCAGAAGGCGCCGATGTTCAGCTTGAAGGCGTAGAATGGGCCTTGTTCAACAGCAACCAGGTAGTCAGCATCCTTGCCGAAGTCTTCGTCTTCACCCTTAGCGGCAAAGCCGTTGTAGCGGGCGATAGTAGCAGTCAATTGGTCCTTTGGCAGGCCAGTCTTTTCAGCCAGTTCTTTAATCGTGTCCGCTTTAAAGATGAATGGTTTCTTGTCAGCAACCGCTTGGTCAATTTCAGCGGCCAGCTTGTCCATCTTGTCGCCGCGTTCAACGTAAACGCCCAGACCCATGTAGTTGCCGTCCTTAGCCATCTTTTCAATCACGCCGGTGTCCAAAATGCTGTAGACTTCATTTTGGGTGTAGAGAGCATTGCCAGCGTAGCTGAAGTTGTAGATGACAGATTCGTCGACAAAGCGTTCACCATCTTCGTTGACCCAGAGAAGAGGCTGCTGGCCGGCAGCGACGTTCATCTGGCTGGACATCATCTTGAAGTAAGGCTGGTCTGGGTCATCCAGGTAGCCGCCAAAGAGCATGGCCATGCCGGTGCCGTACTTGCGGCCCCCAACGCTCCAGCCCAGGCGAAGGCCGTCACCAGTACCCTTGCCGCTTGAAACAGGGATCATCCGGCTCAAGTCATAGTCAGTTTCTTCAGCCATCATTTCCTTGTTGTTGAGGTAGCCGCCAGCTGCCAAAACGATAACCTTGGCTGTAACATCTTCAGTAGTGCCGTCAGCTTCGTTTCTAAGCGTGATGGTCTTGCTGCCGTCTTCGTTCAGCTTCAAGGCAACAGCCGCGGTAGAGGTTAAAAGTTCCCCGCCCAGCTTGAGGAATTTCGGTTCCAGAGCCTTGTGGATGGCGCCGTAGCCGAAGCCTTCGTAGATGTGCCAAGTCGCTTCCCCGGCCCCCATGGCTTGAACGCGTTCAAAAACCACGCCTTCGTCAGACAGCCATTGGACATTTTCCGCGCTGGCATCAACGTACTTGCGCCAGATTCTGGAGTCTGCCTTGTACTTGGAGTATTCGACTTCTTCCTTCAAAACGTCAGTACCGGAGACTTCGATCCCTTTTTCCTTTTGCAGGTAGGAGCCGACGGCGAAGATCCCTTCGCTGTAGTTGGCGCTGCCGCCAGTAGTGCGGCCCTTTTCCAATAAGAGGACGCTGGCGCCGTTTTCTCGGGCAGTCAAGGCAGCGGCTTGACCTGCCGCGCCCGAACCAACAACTACTACATCATACTTGTCTTTAGCTGCAATCGTCATGATATTCTCCTTAACAAAACTACTTAAGATTACTTACACTTGAAACTATAAGGGATTTCGAGTTAGAGTAATAGAGGGGAAACGCTTGCACGGGCGAAGCGGATAGTTCGGGTGGCTTTTAGAAAAGGTGAGACGATGGATTTTGAAAAGCTGAAGATGTTCTGCAAGGTAGTTGAAGCGGGTAGCTTCCAGAAGGCGGCGGAGAGCGAGTTTGTCTCGCAAAGGGCAGTGTCGCAGATGATGAAGAAGCTGGAGGATGAGCTAGGGCTGAAGCTCTTTGACCGGGAGAAGAACAAGATTTTTGTCACCCCGGTTGGCCAGGACTTTTACATATACGTCAGAAACATGCTGCAAAAGTTTAGCGTGAACGTTAATGCTTTGCGCTACGAATCAACGACCAAGCAGCGGCTGATTTGCGGCTATTTTTCGCCATTTGACGGGGCCTTGCTGCGCGAGAAGCTGCATGACTTTTTAGATGAAAAGGTGCAGCTGAGCATAGTGCATGAAAGTATCGACCACTTGCTGAACGATATTGCCAATGGCCTGGTGGATCTAGCGACGGTGCTGGATTACGGGGATCCGGGCCTGGTGGTTACTGAGCCGGATTTAGCCAGTGCGGACGTCTATGAAAATGAGATGATCATGGGCGTTAGCGATTTGAACCCGTTAAGCAAGTTAGAGGAGTTTCCCCTTACGGAGATTGGCAACCTGCCGGTTTTGTACTATATGCCGGAGGAGAACTCGCATTATCTGCGGCAGGCTTTTTTGTCGACTTTGCCAGAGGAGTGTCAAGCCAGCTGCGCGCATATTTCCAATATTGAGCAGATGCAGATGCTGGTGTCCTTAAATAAGGCGGTGGCTTTTTATCCTAAGGGATTATTTGAGTATGTGCTAACGGACAGGGAGCATATAAGTTATTTACCATTGGCGGGGATGCAGGAGAGGAGCCGGTATAAGATCAAGGTCATCTATAATCGGCATAGTGACAAGCTTTCACTGATTAAGAAGCTGCTTGCCTGCTTTTAGCAATCGTGGGTAAAAGCTATTTGACAAAAAGGGCTTTCAAGTTAAAAATTAAAGTGTGTGATTATCTAATAACAAGTGAGAGGACAAAATTATGGGTAAAAAGCTGAAAGCCATCAGCAAGGTTTCTGTTGCATTGGCTCTTTTGGGTGCTACTGTACCTGCAGTAGAAGCTGCTCCAACTGCCATGGCTGCAAAGAAGGCCAAGAAGAGTACCAAAAAGAAGGCAACTAAGAAAGCAGCTAAGAAGAAAGCTTCTAAGAAGCCGGTGAAGAAGGTTGCTAAAAAGAAGGCAGTAAAGAAGACAAACGCGCAAAAATACACGCCAAAGGCTAAGAGCGTAACTGTCAAGGCTGGCAGCAAGCTTTCAGCCAAGAGTGTCATCACTAACGCAAGCAAGTTGCCCGCTAAGACAAAGTATGCTTTTTCACCAAAGCCAAACTTGAAGAAGGCTGGCACTTATACGGTCAGCGTGATCGTGACTTATCCCGACAAGTCAAAAGGCAAGGTCAAGAATGTCAAGATCAAGGTAACCGCGAAGAAGGCGGCTTATAATCCAGCTAAGGCTGCTTATGAAAAGTACAAGAAGCAAGCTGCAGAGCTAGGTTCATTAGAAGCCGCGCAAAACGACTTGAGTCAAAAGAAGGCGGCTTTAGATAGTGCCAACCAGGCTTATACGGATGCTGTAACTAGCTACAATAACAAGGTTGCAGCTGCTAAAGCCAGTTATGATGAGGCTTCAAGTGCTTATGATGCAGCTGGCTATAACTTTATCATGAGCAAGGCAACGCCTAATTTTTACCAAGACTCAAAAGCTGGCATGGCAAATGTAGCTGCATTGGCAAGCTACGTTAATGGACTGGATGATTCAGTTAAAAGCTTCCTGTCGACAAGCAATTTAAAGAAAGATGTTACTTTGATCAAAGAGCTGAACAGTCTCCGCGCATCAGATAATAATTTTTCTAATCATAATGCTTTAGGGGTCGACTATGACCTCATGATCTATGCAAGCATTTCTGGTTTTATCTCAGATAGCACGATGAATCATACATATTTCAGGAACGCTCCTACTGAAGTGTATGCTTCCCGTGCTGAGAATTTGGCTTGGGGCTACAGTGATCCATTAACTGGTTGGTACACTGAAGAAAAGGCGATTTATGATGCTCACGGCAGTGGTGTGACTGGCCACTATACGAATTGCATGGGTGATTATGAGTATGTTGGTTTGCTTCTTGATCAAAGTACGGGAACAAGTGCGGCAGATTTTGGCAGAGACAAGATTTTAACTAGCGAATCGGGGACACAAGTGAGCGTTGATGAGTTTGAAACTGCGCTTAACAGTTATGTCGCATCTTATGAGACAGCATTGAATGCAGCAAAGGCAACTTATGAGCAAACCAAGACTGATAAGTCAGAGGTCAATGCTGCGCAAGAAAATGCGAACAGCAGTAAGAAGGCATATGATGAAGCTAATGCTAAGGTGAAAAAGGTCGAGACAGTCAACCAACAATTGGCAAAGGCTTATACGGCTTACCAGAAGTCTTTAAAAGCTGCACACAAGAAGAAATAATAGTGGTGTAATGATTGCGGTAAATTAGTTAATCTTGTTAAAGTATGATTCCGATATGTATAGTCGGGATCATACTTTTTTCTTTTTCTAGATATTTGCTAATTTGGCTATAATTGGCGCTGGGACAAGCATTAAGACTAATAAAATCAGTCTGCATACAATATATGATTTTTTGTAAAAAACTAATTTGACAAATACAGCATTTAGGACAAAAAGTGAGGTGTGTAATGATCTAATAATATGTGAGAGGACAAAATTATACAGTTTTCAAGTTTCTTTTTAACTAATGCTTCTGCATTATCTAAGGGTACTGTATATACTTCAATGGTTCTTTGGGATCTACAGATACATTGGATCCAGGGAAATATGAAACCTCTTTGACTGTCTACTTCCCAGACGGTAGTCGCTACGAGACCGACAACTTCATCGTTAACGTCAAATAAGCCCAATAATCCAGTCCACTTTCGGACTGGATTATTTTTGTCCCTCGAATTCTAGCCCATCACATTTCCTCACCAAATCGGGTAAAATAGCCTTAGACGCAATTTCGTTTTTTACAAAAAGGGGAGCTTGACCATGCAAAAATCAGCAATCAATAAACTCAAGAAAATCGGTCTGTCAGAGGAGTCGATAGATTTCCTTCTCCAGTTCTATACCGGTGCGGTTAATGCGTACGGGGTCATCTCCCTTGAAGACCTGTACGGCTTGTACAAAGACATCAAAAGGCAGAACCATGACTACCCGGAAATCACTTTTGACCAATTCCTCACTTTTGGCGAAATCACAGGCAGTAAATTGCTTGAGCATTACGCTATTTTCAGTCCAGAAATTATAAACAAGTACTTCAATGATTCCGGCATCCCCTTAACCAGCCCACTATTGGTTCATGAAAAAGTTGCTTGGAAAGAAAACACCCTTCAAAGCATCTGGTACCTCTACATGGACCTCTGCGAATTCAGCAGCAAGTTTTACTTAACTCCTAACGACCTCCGCGACTTTGCAGAACACAAAGAAACAGCCGACGACCGGGCTTTTCAAAAAGTTCTGACAGAGCTGAAGGCCTTTGGCAAACCGCTTGATGAAGTGGAAAGTCAGATCTATCCAAACGACACTGGTATAAATGAAATCACCAAGTTAGTGACCTATGCCTACCAAACCAGCCCAGGTAATTTAGAGGCAGCTTCTGAAGAATTTGAAAATCTCTCCTTATTCTACCGGCTTGATTATGGCAAGCACACTTTCCAAGAAATCTGCACGCTGATGAAGCGGGCACTTTACGACCTCCCTTGCTGGGGTCTTGGTGGTTACACTTATGGAAAGATGATGGGGATCCCTAAGGAAGAAATCACGGAGAATGACTTTTTCGATGATTCTTTCTATAAGGATGATGACGACCTTTTCGATTTAGCCGAAGACGATGTCTCAACTGATCATCTTCAGCAACTTGGCCAGGCGCTTTTAGACTTAGCTAGTGATACCCACCCACACGCCGCAATGCGCAAAAAAGCCAGCTACCCTAAGCGCCTGCTCGACAAGACCATGAAGAAGCGGTATGCGGATGCCGGCTTTGACGAAGAGAAGCTGGACTTCTTGCACAAATTCTTCCAAGCAACTGTCAATATCTATGGTGTAATCGAACTCGTTGACCTTGCTCAAATCTACGAAGATATTAAGGGCAAAAATCATTACCCTGACATTAGCGATGATGAATTTATCGCATTTGCTGAACTGGTTCGCCGGGAAAAAGTGCCTTACTATGTTTTTGAACAACATGAACTTTTTAAAAACGGGATCGACTTGGAATTTGAACGGATACTTGTGAATGCAGACCTGCTGGGTCCAGATGGCTTAAAATCACTGGAAGGCGTCTACAATGTCTACTTTAGCGAGTACGCGAATGTATACTGGGAGCCGGAAGATATGCTGGCTTATACCGGTCACCAGCAGGAGAAGGAAGAGCTGGACATGCTAGCCTACTTTACCCAATTAGGGAGCAGGGATGCCAAGATTGTCAGCCTGGAAAGCAAAGACTTGGCCAGAAAGATCGTTGACCACTTCCTCTGGACGAGCAAGGGTGGTCTCCAGGAAGCTGACCCGATTCCAAGAGAAGAGTTCCGCCAGCTGCTGGCTAATGGCGGCAAAACGTTTAACAAAGAGATTGAAGATAATATTTTAGAACTGATCCGCAACTATGACAAGAACCGGCACGTCTATGTCCTTAAGGGCTGGACGACTGATGAGTGGAAGTCCAAGTCAGAAATCCATGGCGAGCAAGCCCAAAGAGCCCAAGCCATGCAGGCTATTTTAGACATGATCAAAAAGAGCAAAGATCACGAATAAGCTTGCTCCAGTCCTGGCTACCTGACTCCAAGGTAGTCAAGGGCTTCAATACGACTTTTGCCGCAACTCTGCAAAGCGGAAAAATTGGCGACCTGCCAACCACGGTTCTTCTGGCTAGCGATGACCAGGAAGCTAAGGGGGACCATCAAGGAAGCTTTAGCAGACAGCCCTTTACGGGTATTTGACGCCGGCGCCTTAAAGCGGGCTAGAGAACTGGAAGCAACTGGCTTCCTGCAAATGACCCTAGCGGCCAGCGAACAAATTACCTGGACTGGCGGCTTCGGCATCGTTGAATAAGCAGCAAAAAAGAGTGGGTTCACCGAACTCACTCTTTTCTTGTACCCAAATTTTTGAGAATAGAGATACTTATCAGACCAATCTAGTCCTGGTCATCCGGGAAACGCATCCCCCATTGGCCTCTAACCGCTGTCAAAATATGCATCACTTCCCGGGAAGTCTGCAGTTCGCCATCATCATGGCCCTGCTCCACGTACCGCTGCATGTCGGCTACTTCATAGTCCAGAGCCAGGTCGCTTTCCCCAGCCGTGATCGTCTCTTTTCGTTCTTCATGAGCTGAGGCGGTGTAGGTAACTTCCGCCTGCATGGCCCGTGGGTAGTTGCTGATCTCGACATAGCCTTTAGTCCCGGAAATGACGCCACGTTTTGGCTGCTTGGCCCGCATCGACAGAGCCATCACGGCCAACTGCTGGCGGTCGTTTTTCAAAATAATGCCGGACTGTTCGTCCACGCCCGTTTCAAAAAATTTCACTGTCGTCAAAATATTGTTAGGCATCTCATCCAGGAAGGTCCGGGCAAAAGCCGTAGCATAACCGCCGATATCTAAGAGCCCGCCACCAGCCAGGTCCTTTGAGAAGAAACGGTTGGCTGGATCATAATCCTTCAAACTCCCGAAGTTGACTTGCACCAGCTGGATCTGACCCAATTTGCCAGAAGCGATCAGTTCCTTGACCTTGCGGTAAAGCGGCATGTGGTAGAGGGTAAAGCCTTCTGTTAAAATCAATTTCTTTTCTTTAGCCAGGCTTGCCAGGTCTTCCAGTTGCTTTTCATTGATCGTGATCGCTTTTTCGCAAAAAACATGTTTGCCAGCCAACAGTGCTTGCTTAGCATATTGGTAGTGGAAGTTGTGCGGGGTGGCAACATAAACGATATCCAGGTTGGGATCCTTGATCATCTCATCTGGGTCAGTATAAAGATGTTTGATTCCCTTTTCCTGACCAAAAGCTTCTAAAGCCTCTTTATGAGGGTTGGCGACAGCGTAGACTTCGCCGTTGACCCGTTTTAATGCGTCAGCCATTTCTCCGGCAATCCAGCCAGTCCCGATAATTCCCCAATTGTATTTAGTCATGATTTTCTCCTTTTCCAATTTCAACCGCTTGTCCATTTTGAACAGTGATGACGGAAGTAACTTCTCCTGCAAAAAGCGATGAGGCAACAACGCCATTAAAGGCGACCAGTTGCTGGTTTACTTCTTCGATCTTGTCCCAATTTTCCGCGTATAGGTCAACTAGCTTGTTGCCCAAAATTGACTCATCTTCCCGGACACTGGCCTTCAAAGCCAAGCCTTTAGCAAAATTAAGCAAGGATTTAACAGCTGGAGCAGCTACTTCAAGGCAGAGCTGGATATCTGGGTCGAGCTTTTCTCTCAGCCGGCCTTCTGGCAAAAGAAGGATGTATTCCTCAGCCTCTTGCGCGGCGATTTTTTCAAAAAGATGGATGCCGCCCTTGCTCTTGAGTGCCCTTAAGGAAAAATCAACACTGTCTGCTCCGTCAAAGGCCAGGTCAAGCTGGTCTGCTTCTTCTGCTGGCTTAATTGCCAGGCCGAGACTAGCCCCTAACTGCCGGGTAGCCGGGGCAGGGGAGTAGAGGTCAAGGGCCAGGTCCGCCTTAGCGATTGCCCGGGTCAAGTCGGCCACGTTGCTTCCGCCGCCAAGGGAAACTTTTTGCCCTGGCTGAATCTTCTTCAGCGCGAAATCTGAAATTAAAGTCATCACATTCTCCTTGTAAAAAAACTGTAAATAATTTTCTATCATACTTGTTTAGCTGTAATTTCTTTACAAGATCATATTAAGCAAAAGACAGGGAAATGTCAATAAATTAATTTACAATATCTTCTATCTAATGAAATTAATTTACAAGAGATGCTATAATAGCAATGTAGAAAAAGAAGAAACAGGAGAAAGACTGGTAAATATGGAAAACGAAGAGAGCATCATTGAGCAGATCCTCCGTCAGAAAAATGGCATGTCCCCGAGCGACCAAAAGGTTGCCCAGATTGTTTTAAATAAGCCAGAGGAAGTGGTTAACTACACGATTTCCCAGCTGGCCCAAGCAGCAGGCGTCAGCGGAGCTTCAGTGACCCGCTTTTGCCACAATTTGAATTTATCGGGCTTTCACCAGCTGAAAGTAAGTCTGGCCCGGGTCAAGTCACCCGTCTCAAGCTTGGCATCCCTAAACCAGGATGATGTCTCCCAAGCTCTGGATCAGATTGCGGCCAGCAAAGAAGACGAGATCGACCGGACTATTCGCCGCTTGCCGGCTGCTACTTTGAAAGAAGTCCTGGATCTCCTGGAAAAAAGCCGCTTGATTCAAGTCGCGGCTGAAGGGGATACCTATCCAGTCGCTGAAGACGCTGTCTACAAGCTAAATCAATTGGGCTTATTGGCGATTTCCAGTCTGACCATGGAAACGGTGATCGGCCAGACCATGAATATGAACAGCAGCGACTGCCTTTGGCTGATTTCCAACTCTGGTGAATCATCTGGCTTGTTAAAACTGGCTGATTTGGCCAAGGAAAAAGGTATCAAGGTCGTAGCCATGACCAACCGGCCAGACTCGCCCTTAGCTGCCAAGAGTGATTACCATCTGACAACGGCAATTGGCCAGACAGTCTTGCAGGAAGAATATCTCTTTTCCCGACTGGCATCATCGTCTTTGGTTGAAGCAATCTTCCTCTTGCTTTTAAACCGGGACAAAAAGCGTCTGTCTCACATCCAGGCCCATGAAAAGCTGATCGCTGACCGGAAGGTATAAAGAGTATCTTTTGGCGTGATCCCTATAGGGCTGATTTACCTGGTCATGGCTGGAAGTATTGTTAGAACTAAAAAGGGCTCTTTAAGGCAAAATAAATACCCGCTGACTTGTTAATAGCAAGCTGGCGTATTTTTTAGTCCAGGCCCTAGGTATTAATGAGCAGGTTTAAGACAACAGTCAAAGCTTTGCAATTTTTCACAAGTACAGACTATTTTTGGGCAAAAAAATATTAGTCAAATTTCCGCCATCTTTATTTCCCCCATTAATGTAAAATAGCAATAGATGAGATAACGCTTTTTTAAAGAAAAGAGCAGACGATGCAAAATTCAGTATTAACAAAACTTAAGCAAGCTGGTTTCTCAGCTGAGCTAATTGATTTTCTTCTTCAGTTCTATAACGGCACGGTTAATGTCTACGGGATCATTTCACTGGATGACCTGTACGATCTATTTCAAAAGATCAAAGAGCACAATACTGCCTACCCAGAAATCACTTCTGAACAGTTCATCAGCTTTGGTGAGCTTACGGGCGGTCAATCAGGAACTCATTATCTTGTTTATAATCCTGCAGTTTTTGACAAATATTCCAAGCAAGTTGACAATCCGCTGACCAGCCCCTTGTTGGTTAACAAGAAAGTTACTTGGACAGAAATAGACATCCAGCAAATTTGGAATCTTTACCTGGAAATTTGCCAAGAGTGCGGTCGATTCTATCTGACTCCTGAAAATCTCCTCGATTACGCAACGCATGAAGAAAATGAAGATGAAAAAAATTTCTGGCAGGCTCTCTCAGAGCTGAAGCTTGACGGAAAAAAGTTGGATAAAGTTGCCAGTCGAATTATACCGGGTGATACGGCCATAAACGAGATAATTAATTTGGTAACGTACATCTATCAATCAGGTGCTGGTGTCTTATATGATGCCGAGAATGAGCTGCAGTTTGCTTTTGAGTACTATAAGCTCAAGCTCAGCCAACGTGAATTTAAAGAAATGTCCACGCTGATGAAGCAAGCTGTTTACGAGCAGCCTTGCTGGGGTCTTGGTGGTCGCTCTTATGTAGAAGTCAAAGGCTACGATACCGGTGATGACTTTGATGAGACATTTTACGACGAAGATGATGACGACTTTTTTTGATTGGGAAGATGATGAGGGGCTCTTAGAGGAAGATTCGAATATTGACTCGAACTCACTGCATGACCTGCTATTAGGATTGGCTGACAGTGACCAGCCGCAGGACAAGATCGTGAATAAAGTCAGCTATCCCAAACGAAATTCTGAAATCGACTGCCTTACAGTTGGCGCGGTCAAAGAAGGTTGACAAGAAATACCGTGATCTGCTTAAGAAAGAGTTGGTCTTCTTTGGTGAGATTGATATGGTTGATTTGTCTAAAGTGTCCTGGCAGAAGTTTCATTTTCACCGCTACAATCAGAGTTACCGGCTGCTACTAGGAATTTGTGAGCTACTGATTGAAGGCAAAATCATGGCTGCAGAGCAGGGAACAATGCGGTTAACTGACTTTGCTGATGACCAGCGAATGTCGCACCTGTACGAGAAGTTCATTCTGGAGTATTACGTGCAAGAGTACGCCCAAAAGTACCGTGGCTTTACCGCGAAGGCTGCCATGATTCCATGGCAGTTGGACGATGACAATAAGAATTTATTGCCGGTGATGAAGTCAGATGTGCCTTTGTCATACGGTGGCAGGGATGCTTTTATATGCCATGACTGACGAGGAGATTGTCCCCGATGAAGACTATCAGATGAGTGGAAACCAGATTAGCGTGAAGACGCTAGACCTGGGACAGGACTTCTCGCTTATTAAGGAGCAATTGGATAGAATTGTAACAGAGTTCTTTACGGAATTGGGGTAAAACAAGTCCTCGTATCTGCACTATTGCAGGTACGAGGATTTTTATGTGTGCATACAGGTACGAGGATTTTTATGTGTGCATAAGTGAGGCAAAATAAAAGCCCCCGCAAGAGCGGAGGCCAGGTTGCTACCTAAACAAGTGCTTAAGTAGTTTTTTCAGGTACTTCGGAGGTACCACTACCAAAATTATGAACCAAAGGTTCATAGGGGAAACACCCCCATTCACACATCCTAGTTTTGAGATTGATGGTCTCGATGTGCCTCTTGATTGTAGCACAATTGAATAGTACAATATAGATACCAGAATTATGAACCGGAGGTCACATCTGATGTGCAAAAAATGGTACCAGCTGATTACTTGTACCGAACCGGTTGGAGCGCTTAATAGGCGCTCTTTTTTTATTTCTATGATTAAGTAGCCGACCAACAGCTTGATGGTAAAAAACGCATCATTTAGGCAGCAATTGATATAACCCCCGAAATTAGTGTCCTAATTTCGGGGGTCACATCAGAATGGTGAAATTGCAGCTGTTTTAATTAACAATGAAGATACGCTAAAAACTGTCAAATATGTTGGCGATAAAACCCTTTTAATCCCTAAAAATGATGCCTACGACCCTTTAGTGCTGACGCCAGATAATCAAAATCAAGTACTAGGTAAAGTTGTCAGCATCATTCGGGATATTTGATGTTGAAAAAATACAGAGACCAGAAATGGTGCTCTGTGTTTTTCACCTCCGTCCTTTTTGGAATGTGCTAAAATCAGAATATAAATTATTTTTCTAGGAGGTACTTATGGATACTGCCGAGAGCATAACATTTACCAGCAAGCTGACATTCTGGGATAAGTTTAAATGCTTTTATTTATTGGATTTTTATAGTATTATTTTTTTAATACGTTTTCAAAAGAAGTGGCAAAAGATACTTATATATCTGCTGTTCGGCAGTATTTGGCTCTTCGAACTCAATTTTTTGATTAACTATTCTTACTTAGGAATTAGTTCCATGATTCCAGCTCTCTTGGTAATTTCAGTCGTTATTTGGGAACCAATGCTTGCTGCATTTATTAATGCAGTTAAAAGTCCAACAGTTTTGCAGCTTGTTCTTACCCCGGGAAATAAGACCGCCAAGGTTCGTTACTCCGATACCAGAATTGATCGCTTTAAAAATGCAATCTTATTGAACACCACTGATTTCTACATCTTCATCTGCCGCATCGACACAGCAGATAAGAAAGTGCGATTGGCATACAACATAATTTCCAAAGAGCAAAACAATAGCACATTGACAAAATTCAATTTTGTCAAAACAATTTCTCCAGACCTTAAAAAAATAATCAAACTGCATATCTAAACATACGCGTGGTGCTAGTTGAAGAAGCTGAATCCATATCTCCGTAGGATGTAGCTGATATTGTAAGTTAGTACAATTATCTCGACAGTTTGTTGGAAACCATCTATACTTCGTGCAAGTATATTTTCAATTCGGTAGTACTTTAGTATAGAAAACACACTCTCGATTGTTCTGCGAATCACCATTAGCTCTCTTTTGTTATGCTGCTTAGCACCCTTCATATTTTTCCGATAAGGTGTCCACAGTATATAACCCTCTATCTTGAGGGCATCGTGCAGTCGTTTGCCTATATAGCCTTCATCGCCTAAGATAAAGTGCCCTTCGGGACGGGTACTGAGAATCAGCTCTTCTGCTTCTTTTGCATCGTGGATTGATGCCTTGGTGATTACATAGCCAAGAACATACCCGTCTTGAGATACTGCAAAATGGCCTTTAAAACCGTAGTAGTAAGACTTTTTGGTTGAGTTATAGCCAATGTTGGCTGTTCCTTCAAACACTTTAGCCCTGCGGTTTCTGATTGGCTGACACAAAGGCATAGGTAGACTGTCAATGATCATGTACTGATCAGACAGATCGACTCTTGAGTTCAGATCGTTGACGATCTGTGTAGTGATGCCAAGAAGCGCTCTAGCCCTGCGATTGAAACGAGACCTAGAAAGACCATAAAGTCCCCAGCAACGGGCAAATCTGCGCTGAGAAGATATACCTTCCTCAGCTTGCCAGACAAGTAATGCAATGATTTCGTAGTCTGGAACCTTTACCAGACTGGCATTGCGGCGGTGAGTTAACCGAGATGGGGCGTACTTGTAATAAAGTTTCTTGCAGATTTTCGACAAAGTTCTAAATTCTACTTGCAAACGGTGACTATAACGTTTAATCTATAGTTGGTTCAACATTGTAAGGACTCCTTTCTGTTTTTTCCAACTAGAGTCTACAATGTTGAACCTTTTTTGTTAAGAAATTGAAACTATATTTCAACTAGCACCACGCGTATCTAAACATTGTTATTGCCGATTCAATATTATTCTACTGCTAGTGCTCCAGACTAAAGCATTCCCCGTTCAAAGTCAATGTCTTAACTTAATGACATTGAGCGTGCGATAACTTGCTCTTCTTTATTAAGACAATAATGTTTAGAGAAAGTAAGGAGCAATTATTGAAAGACGAGGCAGTTAGAGAAGCAAGGTCTTGAAAGTTGCATCCTTCGCATTGGCGCTAGTCTGCCGAATCCCATCCGTGTTGATTTGAACTGTGAACAAGGAGTTCTTCAGCGTGTCGCCAGCAGTAATCGTACCGGACTTGTTGTAGACGTCACCGATGCCATTGCCTTTGAGGATGTCTCTTACAACAGCCGTTGAAAGACCGGCATGTCTTTCCAAGGTAATGTCGCTTTGTCCTGCCCGCTGGTAGGAGCTGATTGCTTCGCTGTTTGAAGCGGATTCCATAACAGCAATGGTCACGCCCTTCTTAAGGTCTCTCACGCTAGTCGTGTAAGTAGCGCTGATTTTGACCTTGTACTTGGCCAGTGCCTCATTCCATTTCGAAATAGCTTCTTCTGCCATTTCGAGCATTGAAGGGTCAGCATAGATTGACATGTCAACTGTCCGTGTCCCGTCAAGATCTGTTTGCACGACCGGTACTGCACCATTCAAGCCATTCTGGCTAGCGATGACCAGGAAGCTAAGGGGACCATCAAGGAAGCTTTAGCTGGCAGCCCTTTGCGGGTATTTGACGCCGGCGCCTTGAAGCGGGCAAGAGAACTGGAAGCAACTGGTTTCCTGCAAATGACCCTGGCAGCTAGCGAACAAATCGCCTGGACTGGCGGCTTCGGAATCGTTGAATAAATGAAACTGCTTAGCTGATTTTGTCAATTTTTCCTCAAAAAATAAATACCCGCTGACTTGTTAATAGCAAGCTAGCGGGTATTTTTTAGTCCAGGCCCCAGGCGTGGATGAGCAGGTTTAAGACAACAGTCAAAATAACGAGCAGAATCAAGCTGATCGAGTAGACCTTTGTGCTAGTCTTGCTGCTGGACCAGAATTTCTTGAAGCTGATCTTCTCATCGGTGATGAAATAGTCAGTGAAGATAATGCTGATGCCAATTAAAAGGTCCATGGCCATTGTAGAAAAGGTGAGCAGCAAGGATGGCTCAAAGTCCGCCAAAAAGTAACTGGCAATTGTCAGAAACAGATAGATCGCGTTTGGAATTAACATGAAAATGTTGGTCCAATACATAAAGCGCCGGCGTTTTGGCCAGAATTGGTCAATATCTGCTCCGCCGATCAAAAGCTTTCGGGTATTGGCCAGTAAGGCCAGGCAGGCGATGGCTAAAAGCAGGCCAATGATAGAAATAATAGTAAAAACAATATGCATATTTAACTCCTTAGATTAATAACAGAATTCCTAAATTAGCGAAAAATCAGTCAGCTGGCTTAACTGCCTTCTTGTGCAGGTAGTAAAGCCCGGCCAGGTCGGCCAGGGCCCAGCCGATTGGGATGCTGGCCCAAATTCCGATATAGCCGATTGACGGAACCGCGGACAAGAGATAGGCCAAAAGGACCCGGGTCTCTAAGGAAAAGATCGTCAAAACAACAGAGATCATTGGCTCATCAATTGCCCGGAAGTAGCCATAGAACATAAACAAGAAACCAATCAAGGCATAGAAGCTGCCTTCGATCCGCAAGTAGCCAATACCGATCTGAATTACTGCCGGGTCACTGCTAAAGAGGGCCAGCAAGGGCTTGGGCCAAATGACAACCAGACTGCTGATGACCAGGCAGAAAGCCAGAATCCACCAGCTGGCCTGCCGGTTGCCTTGCTTGATCCGGTCTGCCTTCTGGGCACCATAGTTTTGCGCAACGAAGGTGGAATAGGCATTGCCAAAATCCTGGACAGGCGAGTAAGCCAGGGTATCGATCTTAACGGCAGAGGTAAAGGCTGCCATGACATTAACACCAAAGGAATTAATCCTGCCCTGCACCATGAGGATGCCCAGGTTCATGATCGATTGCTGCAGGGCTGTCAAGCCGGCTAAAGACAGGATGCTCTTACTGATAGCTTGGTCATAGACCATGTATGCTTTTTTAAAACGCAGCTTTGGAAAATGTTGCCAGGCATAAATGGTTAAGCCAAGGCCGGCAAAGTACTGGGAAATGACGGTGGCTAAGGCCGATCCGGCCACGCCCAGCCCCAGTCCGGCTACCAGCCAGATGCAGAGAATAATATTCAAGACTGAGGACAGGCAGAGGAAGACCAGGGGAATGGCTGAATTGCCAATAGCCCGCAGACTGCAGGCAAAGTAGTTGTATAAGAATGTGGCCGGAATCCCCGCGTAGATGATCAGCAGATATTGGTTGAAAATAGCCTGGATGCTGGCTGGAATGGCTAAAAGGTTTGCAGTGATACTCAGCAAAAGATAAACCAGAAGAGTCAAAAGGACAGAGAAAAGGCCCGTTCCGCAGAAAGAGAGCCAGTTGCCAATGGCAAATTCCCGGTCCTCTTTTGCCCCGTATTTCATTGACAAAAAGGCCCCGCAGCCCATGCTGAGACCCAGGATGATTGAGGTCAGAAAGATCATTAAGGTATAGGCTGAGCCGACAGCAGCTAAGGCATTTTTGCCAATAAAGCGGCCAACGACCAAAGTATCTGTTAAGTTGTAACACTGCTGGAGAACGTTGCCGGCCATCAGGGGCAGGGCAAATTTGACCAGACCAAGGCTGATGCTGCCGGAGGTCAGATCAATGGTAGATTTGTTTTTGGACATGGATTACTCCCAGATTACTTTTTCGACAAAAAATCCCTGCCTTCTATAGCAGGGAGGGCAATTAAGGAGCCGGGAAGAAATTGATCAGGCCGGCGAAGGTAGTGATCACGACAACTGCGATGAGCCAAAACTTCTGCCTCTTCTTCAGACTCTTGAAGTAAGCCCACAGACTCTTGTATCTGGCATCTGTTAAAAAGTCATCGCAGAAGATGACGAATTCCAGCAATAGATTGCCGGCAAAAAGGAGGAAGGCGGTCAAGGCAGTAACGGAAAAAGCTGAACTCCAGTAGTTCCACAAGTAGACCATGTTGAGCAGGATTTGGATTACAAAGGCAGAAATTGTCAGCTTGGAGAAATTATCGTAAGGTGCAGCTGCTTCCTTATTCCCAGTGGTTAATTCCTTTCTGGCTTTCAGCAAAATGACCAGGTCAGTCAAGAGTAAAGCCAAGCTGATTCCAACTAAAAGTAAAAATATTGTATTCATATTCCCTCCAGAGTGTGTAAAATTACTATATGAATTATAGCATTTATAAGCTGGTAAAAAAGTGCCGCCAGCCCACTCTTAGAGGTGAAAGAACTGGTTCAGTTCTGGAAAAGTCGGGTAGGGCGGCAGGCCGGTTAATTTGGCGAAGATGAAGGGGACAAACAGAGAAGAAACACAGATGGCAAGCTTGATTTGGTCTGACCTGTCAAAATATCCCCAATATTCTTTGATAGTAAAAGATTCTGCTTCATCATCAAAAAGATATGTGTACAAGCGGGCATCGAATAAGATCAGCAATTCAAAAACGGACAAGATGAATTGCGTCTGGGTGTTAAATTCGAAGTAGCCATAGACCAAATTGATAAGCGTAATCAGCTCAGCAGCGATCAAAAGCAGAGCAAGTTCCAGCTGGATCAAGAGCAGGCAAAGCTCAGTGATTAGGGCAGGGATGCTGTCGCCCACCAGGCCATTTCTCCAAGCTTGCGGCAGGGCAAGCAGGTGGCAAAGGACCAGCACCAGGCTGAAGCGGACAATCATGAACAGTATCTCAGACATTTTTCTCTTCCCTTCAATAGCAAGCAAAACATTTGTTCTAATAGCTGTAACTCGATTATAGCACGTCAGTTCGGCTTGGCCAGGGGAACAGGAAAAATAGTGACTAGGAAATCCTGTCACTATGTTAAGATTGTTTTTAACTGATAATTTAAAAATCCAGGAGGAAAAAATGGAACTAGTTACTGATAGATTACGCCTGCGGCCCTGGGAAGAAACTGATGCTGCCCGCCTCTACGAATTAGCTAAGGATCCAGCCATCGGTCCTGCCGCTGGCTGGCCGGCCCATAAATCTGCTGAAGAGAGCTTGCAGGTGATTCAAGAGAATTTACAAGCCCCGGAAACTTACGCGGTTTTGCGGAAAGACGACAATCTAATCATTGGTTGTGCGGGCCTGAGATTTGGTGAGGATGCCTGTTCTGAAAAAGATGATGAACCAGAACTCGGCTACTGGATTGGCAAAGAATATTGGGGGCGCGGCTATGCTCCAGAAGCAGCAGCTTGTCTGATTGATCATGCTTTCGCCGACCTAAAATGCAAAGCGGTCTGGTGCTGCTACTATGAAGGAAATGAGCAGTCGAAGAGAGTGCAGGAAAAACTTGGCTTCACCTATGTCAAAACTGACCCAGAGGGTGATACCCTGCTTGGCTATAAATTGCCTGAAGTCGAAAATGTCCTAAAGCGGGAAAACTGGCTGAAATAGTTGCTATTACTTTGGCGGGATCGATGCTATGATAAAAAGCATAACAATCTATTGCTAATCGGAGTGGAGTTTAATGTCTTTAGCTGCAGAAGGCTATCTCCTTGGCAGAAGCAAATATATCTAAAAACGTGCTAAGCAAGCAGAACTTGTTTGGCACGTTTTTTGCGCTCTAAAGCGGCGGCTTTTTATTCTCGAAAAAACATAATAAGAAACGTAAGTAACGTGTTGATAAAACGTGTGTAAGGTACTATAATAAACTTGTCAGATGAAGAAGAAATGCTTCAATGACATAAACACGTCCATTTGAAATTTTATTAAGGAGAATCACACTATGACTAAAAAAACTTTGACAAAAGAAGAAAAAATGAGCTATATCGAGGAGCTGGAAACAGAACAACTTGAATCCGAATACGATGCCTGGATTTTCACCGACGGTGGCTGCCGCAACAACGGCAACAATGCAGGTGAACACGTTTTGCCAATTGACAAGGCAGCATGGGCATACTTGATCTTGCATGATGGCCATGCCATGACTGCTACTGGCGGCAAAGTCGGAGCTACTAATAACCAGATGGAAATGACGGCTGTTCTTGAAAGCTTGAAGGCTCTTGAAGAAATGGGACTTAGCCAGAAGAAGCTGCTGCTTTCCTTAGATTCAGACTATGTTCGCAAGGCCCTCAGTGACTCTGCCGATGGGACTGCTTGGATCAAAGGATGGAAAAAACGGGGCTGGAGAAATTCTAATGGGAAAGCAGTTGCCAACCAGGACTTGTGGAAGGAAATTGATAAGGAAATTTCTAAGTTCTCCGATTTGACTTTGCAGCACGTCGACGGCCATGCTGATAGCGATGGCAACAACCTGGCTGATGCCCTTGTTAATGAACAGATGGACGAGATGTAACAATTCTCTTTTTTCATCGACAGCATCCCTCTCGGGCGGATCATTCTGCGAAGAGGGATGCTTTTCTTTGCTTCTTAAAAAAGTCGCGGCCTAGCAGTTAATTGCAATCGGTGGCAGTCATTCATATCCATTATTATGTGTAACTGCTAACAGCAAGTATGCAAGTCATGTTATACTAGTAGCAAACAATGTGAAGGGGCCTTTTATCGTGAAGAAATACAAAGTAGGCGAAGCTGCTGAAATCCTTGACGTCTCTGTTGCCACTCTGCAAAGGTGGGACCGTGAGGGCAAACTTAAGGCTGAAAGAAGTGCCACAAACCGGCGTTACTATACCCAAGAGCAGCTTAACGAGTATCTTGGCGCTGCCAGCAATGACGGTAGAATAAACGTGATCTATGCTCGCGTGTCGGATGCTTGGGCAAGCGATGATTTGGCCAAGCAGGAGAATTTTTTGCTGGACTACTGTAACGCCAACGGCATTACTGTGGGCGAAAAGATGTCAGACATTGGCAGCGGTCTGAATTTTAACCGTCCTGAATGGAACCAGCTCTTGCAGAAAGTTGAAGACCGCGAGGTCAATAAGATCTACGTGACCCACAAAGACCGCTTTGTACGCTTGGCTTATGACTGGTTTGCCAATTTCTGCAAGCGCCATGGAAGTGAAATCGTGGTCATCAATAACCCCGCGACCAGCCCCAGCCAAGAACTGGTGGATGACCTGGTAAGCATCATCAATCTTTTCTCCAGCCGCTTGCCCAGCCTAAGTCGTTACAAGGCAGAGATCAAGGATGATCAAGAGCTGGAAGCCGCGGAACAAGCTAAAAAAACTTATGCTGTCAGAAAAGGCCGTCAGCCGGGAATCTATTACAGTTGGCCGGAAGCTGAAAAGCAAGTAAACGGCTTCCCGGGAGCTGAATACAAGTCCTTCAGCCGTGAGTCAGATGCCTTGAACTACTTAAAGCTGGATCCAGCTGATGCGCAAAATGCGGTTAAGCAGGAGCCAGAATACGATAAGAAAGATTATTCTGCCGTTGTTTATACCGGGGGTGCCTGCCGCAGCACCGGCGCGCGCAAGGGCAGCCATGTCCAAAACAGCGATAAGGCTGCTTGGGCCTACATGATCGAGCATGATGGCCAGCAGCTTGCTGATAGTGCCGGCCGTTTGGGCGCAACCAATAATGAAATGGAAATGACTGCTTTTCTGGAAAGCTTGAAGAAGCTGGAACAGTTGGGGCTGACCCAGCAGCCTTTGCTGTTTGTCTTGAACTCCCAGTACGTTATCAAGTCGGTCAGCGACACAAAAGAGGGCCTGGCCTGGATGAAGAGCTGGAAAAAACGGGACTGGAAGACGGCTAACGGAAAGCCAGTAGCCAACCAGGAACTCTGGCAGGAGATTGACCGGGAGCTGGCCAAGTTCGATAGCTCCAAGCTGAAATTTGCATGGTTAAGAAGAACTGTCAGCGATGCGGGCAGCGACTTTGTTGATAGTTTGCTGACGAAACGCATGGCAGAATGAGAAGAAAAGGTGATTTTTTGATCAGGAAAGCGCAAGACAAGGACCTTGATGCTGTGGCTGAAATTTACAGCCATATTCACGACTTCGAGGAAGCAGGAAAAGTAGAAATCGGCTGGGACAGAGCGATTTACCCGACTAGAAATACCGCGCAAGATGCACTGGAAAGAGGCGACCTTTTCGTCCTGGAAGACGACCAGGGCAAGGTCGTTGCTACTGCTATTATTAACGATAAGCAGGTTGCTGCTTACGCGCAGGGGAACTGGGAGTATTCGGCTAAAGACGATGAAGTCATGGTGCTGCATACTTTGGTGGTTGATCCATACGCAGCTCACCGCGGCTACGGTAAGGCTTTTGTAGCGTTTTATGAAGACTACGCGCGGAAGGCTGCTGCCCGCTTTCTACGCATGGACACCAACGCCCATAACAAGAACGCCCGGGCGATGTATAAGAAGTTGGGCTACAAGGAAATCGGAATCGTTCCTTGTGAATTCAACGGGCTCAAGGATGTCCCGCTGGTCCTTTTGGAAAAGAAGTTGTAAGAGGTCAATATCAAAGGAAAACCGCATCCCAGTTAAAAAGGGATGTGGCTTTTTTGTCACCTGCAAATAAAAACTATCTGCCAAGATATGGTGACAGACAGAAGAGAGCGTACTTGTTAAGAAATACGTGTTATGCCATAATATCATTAGATTTATTAAACAAAGTTGGATAGAAATTTACTTGACGATTGATACAGAAAGGGAAAACTCATGGACAACTATAATTATTACGCTTACAAAACATATGAAAGAGAAGGTATTGCTGAGTCTTGGGATGAATGCGAGGAGGCGACTTCAGGCGTATCCAGCGCGGTATTTAAGGGCTTTTATTTGTACGAAGATGCTGAAGAATTTTTAAATTCCAAATATACTAATCCCGATAGCGCAGAGTATTCAAAATTTGACACCGTTGTATATACTGTTGGCAGTTCCAGAAAAGGTGGCGGAAACGCTAAGGTTGATGCTAATACTGTCTGCGGATCAGCGTATCTGCTAGAAAGCAAGGATAAGGGGATCCATCTGCTAGAAAGCAAACCCGATGTGGGTAAGACTAACAATTTGATGGAGATTACTGCCGTCAAAGATGCGTTAGGAAAATTACTTGAGCAAAATCTAAACACTGGCAAAATCCTATTCGTTGTCGATTCAAAATACGCGCTACACGCTAGCGATAGTACTTGGTTTGCACAAGAGCGTTGGAACGACACACATTGCTGGGAAAAGAACTCCGAAGTATGGGAAGAGATCAAGAAGCTGATTGATAAATCTGACTGGGATATCACCTGGAAGTGGGTTTCAATCAACAGTGGTGAAGAAGGCAATATAGAAGTTGACAAAGAATTGAAGCAAAAGTTGGATGAGCTAGAGGCACAAGAAAGAACCAAATAAGCAGCAAACTAGGAGAAAAGAATGGACCAACTTCAAGCAAACAACATTAACGCCGGCGTTGAAGAATACCAGAAAACGCCGCAGGCTAAACTGATCGACGTCAGAGAAGAGGATGAGTACGCGGCAGGGCATATCCCGGCCAGCATCAACATCCCCTTGAGCAAGATTGAGTCCGCCCAGGTAGAGATCACGGATCTTGATACCCCGCTCTTTGTCTATTGCCGAAGCGGCAACCGGAGCGGTCAAGCAGTTGCCTGGCTTAAGCAGGCTGGTTACAGCAAGGTTAAAAACATTGGCGGGATTGCCAACTATAGCGGCAAGACTGAATAAGGCGAGTAATAAGAAAAGGACACCCATCACGATTCGTGACAGGTGTCTTTTTTGCGTGTTTCTCTTATTCAAAAGCCATCTGGCTGGTGTAGAGCTTGTAGTAGAAGCCGCGCTTCTTACTTAATTTTATTCCTAGAAGGCATTTTTTCTATTTACAGTTTTCTTTTATAATATAGTCTTACTTAACCAAATAACTAAAATATTTTGTCAAAAATCTTGACAGCGCTTTTCTTGACTGTTAAACTGACAAAGAAAACAGGGGAGCTGGCAAACCGGCTGAGAGTGAACTGTGCGTTCTTACCCATAACCTGATTTGGATAATGCCAACGGAGGGAGATATGCGTTTTGAACGGATAGACGTCTTTATTGGCGTCTATCCGTTTTTTTGTAAAGGAGAAATAGATGTTAGAAGGATGTATTAAGCAGGTTCGCGCCGTTCATCCGCTGATTCATAACATTACCAACTATGTCACGGTTAATGATGTAGCGAATGTTATTTTGGCCTGTGGCGCAAGTCCAATTATGGCAGATGATGCCAGAGAGGTAGAAGAAATAACCACGATTTGCCAGGGCTTGAATATTAACATTGGTACTTTAAACGCACGGACGATAGAAGCAATGCGGTTGGCTGGCAGAAAAGCGGCTGCTTTGGGTCATGCCCTGCTGTTAGATCCAGTTGGCGCTGGCGCAAGTCAGCTGCGGACAAGAACTGCTAGCCGCTTGCTAGACGAGATCCACTTTGATGTCATTCGCGGCAATGTTTCAGAGCTAAAGGCCCTGGCCGGGCAAACAGGCAGAACCCAGGGAGTTGATGCCGCCGCGGCCGATATTGTCAGCGATCAAAATTTGCCAGAAATGGTCTCTTTTGCTAAAAATTATGCCCGCGAAACACAGAGTATCATCGCGATAACTGGAGCAATTGACTTGGTCGCCGATGAAAAGCAATGCTATGTTATTCGAAATGGCCGTCCGGAAATGGCTCAAATTACAGGGACAGGTTGCCAGCTGTCAGGTATGATGTGTGCCTTTTTAGCGGCAAATCTAGCTAATCCTTTAGCAGCTTGCGCCTGTGCAACAATTACAATGGGCTTGGCTGGCGAGATCGCCTATCAGCACTTGGCCCCTTATGAAGGTAACAGCAGCTACCGCAACCGAATCATTGATGCCATCGCAAAGATGGATGCTGAAACCATTAAGCAAGGAGCAAATTATGAAATCATCTAGTTTACAAGTCTATGCCGTAACCACTCGCCGTTATCTGAAAGAAGGGCAAACACTCAGCGCCGCTGTTAAAGATGTATTGGCTGGTGGCGCGACCTTTATCCAATTGCGGGAAAAAGATGGACCGCGAGTAAGTGATGAGCAATTGCTGGCTGATATTGCCGAGATCAAAGCTAGCTGTGCTGCAGCCCAAGTAACATTTGTAATTGATGATGACGTAGACTTGGCAATAAAGTGCGGGGCTGATGGAGTTCATGTTGGTCAAGATGACTTGCGCTGCGACCAGGTAAGGAAATTGATCGGATCAGAAAAAATTCTTGGGGTTTCTGTGCAAACTGTTGCTGAAGCTAAGTTAGCAGAAGCTCAAGGAGCAGACTATCTGGGAGTTGGCGCGGTCTTTCCGACCTCTTCAAAGTCTGACGCGATAGAAGTCTCCCAGCAAAGTTTGATCGATATTTGTGAGTCTGTTTCAATCCCGGTGGTGGCAATTGGCGGAATCACCAGCTCTAATGTTGGCCAGCTTAAGGGCTGTGGTCTGGCAGGCGTGGCAGCGATTTCTGAATTTTTTAATCATGAGGACATCTCCTCAGCCACCAGACAATTCAGCAGTCAAGTTAACCATATGTTGAATGATCTGCCAACCGCTTTGACGATTGCTGGCAGCGATTCAAGCGGTGGAGCAGGAATTCAAGCAGACCTTAAAACAATGATTAGCAATAACGTCTATGGTATGTCGGCAATTACCGCCATGACTGCACAAAACACGATGGGGGTAAGCAACGTCATGAATGCCACGCCAGAATTTTTGCGAGATGAGCTTGACGCGATTTTTACTGATATCTATCCCGGTGCCATTAAAATTGGCATGGTTTCAGAAGTAGCTTTGATCAAAGTGATTAAAGAGCGGCTGAGCTTCTATAAGGCGAAACATATCGTTTTAGACCCGGTGATGGTCGCGACCAGTGGTGCCAATTTGATTGCTGATGAGGCAGTTGAAGTCTTGCAAACAGAATTGCTGCCCGTTGCTGAGCTGGTTACGCCAAATATTCCGGAAGCTGAAATCCTCAGTGGCAAAACAATCTCTAACGCGGAGGATATGGAGGAAGCTGCTCAGCTGATCTATGAGAAGTGGGGTAGTAATGTCCTGCTCAAAGGCGGACACGCGGTCAATGATGCCAACGATCTTTTTTACGATGGAAGCTGTCATTGGATTAAAGGGAAGCGGATTGATAACCCGAACACACATGGAACGGGCTGTACTCTCTCAAGCGCGATTGCCTCCCACTTAGCTAAAGGTGAAACTCTGTTTGACTCAATTCAAAAAGCAAAGAAGTACTTGAGTCAATGTTTAGCCGAGCAACTTGACCTTGGCCATGGCAGTGGTCCACTTAATCATGCTTTCAAGGAGAAAAAACGTGGATAAAAAAGTATCTTTATTTAATCAAGCTTTAGTTTGGTTTGGAGCCGGAATTTCGATCGCGGAAATTCTGACTGGAACTTACCTTGCGCCACTTGGCTTGCAAAAAGGGATGTTAGCTATCATCCTGGGACACTTGATTGGGGGAGTCCTCTTTTACCTGGCTGCTTCAATCAGCGCCAAGCAGAATAAGAGCTCCATGGAGAGCGTAAAGTCTACCTTTGGTGAAATTGGCGGAAAATTTTTTGCAATTTTGAATGTATTGCAGCTCTTTGGTTGGACAGCAATCATGATTTATGATGGCGCCGTGAGTGCAACTTCAGTCTTTAAGCAGTCGCAATGGCTTTGGACCTTGGTGATTGGCGCCCTGGTTGTTGTCTGGATTGCGGTAGATATTTCCTCCATGGAAAAAGTAAATATCGTTGCGATGCTGGGCTTGTTTGTCTTGAGTTTGCTTTTATGCTATGTCATTGTTACCAATCAGCATAAGGGAAAGCTAGTAGACTCAATTACTTTTGGCGCGGCTTTGGAACTGTCAGCCTCGATGCCTTTATCCTGGTTGCCGGTTGTTGGTGACTACATGGTCAATGCTGACCAGCCCAAAAAGTCTGCTTTGGTAAGCACGATTGTGTATACGCTGGCCAGCAGCTGGATGTTTGCTATCGGCATGGCGTCTTCCATTATGACAGGGAGCAGTAATATTGCTACGATTATGGTAATGGCCGGAATGGGCCTGGCCGGTTTGCTGATCATTGTTTTCTCAACGGTTACTACGACCTTCCTTGATGCCTTATCAGCGGGAATTTCATCAGAAGCTATTATCTCTAAGCTTTCTGGGAAAAAAGCGGCACTTGTAGTCGGAGTTTTAGGGACAATTTGTGCATTGCTGTTTCCAATGGATAACATTACCAACTTTTTGTTATTGATTGGGTCGATTTTCGCGCCAATGATCGCGGTTATGGTTGCTGCAGAATTTTCTCTTGCTCCTTCAGCCAATAAAGTTATCAATCTTCCAAATCTGTTGGTGTGGTTGTTCGGTTTCATTATTTACCGCGTGCTAATGCAGCTGGATTTGCCAACTGGCTATACCGTGCCGGATGTTACTGTAACTTTCCTGCTGGCCTTGCTAGTTAATCGCCTGGTCCCGGCAAGGAAATAAAAGAAGAGCGACAAGCTAAAATGTGCTTGCCGCTCTTAAGCAATTATTCTGCTTTATTCAAAAGCCATCTGGCTGGTGTAGAGCTTGTAGTAGAAGCCGCGCTTCTTGATCAAGTCAGCGTGCGGTCCTTCTTCAATAACCTGGCCGTCCTTTAAAACAACAATCTTGTCTGAGTTCAAAATCGTCTTCAAACGGTGGGCAATGACGAAGCTGGTCCGGCCAGCAATCACATTGTCCATGGCCTTTTGGATCTTTTCTTCCGTAACCGTGTCGACGTTGCTGGTTGCTTCGTCCAGGATCAAGAAGGCCGGGTCGACCAGAATGGTTCTGGCGATTGACAAAAGCTGCTTTTGTCCGGTAGAGAAGTTGGCCTGCCCGTTCTCAATCGGCGTGTCATATTGCTCTGGCAGGGTCATGACAAAGTCGTGCAGCTCGGCCTCCTTGGCCGCGGCAATAACTTCATCCATGGTAGCATCCGGCTTGCCGTAGCGGATATTGTCAGCTACTGTCCCAGAGAAGAGGACTGAGTCCTGCAAAACAATCCCGACATTGCTTCTGAGATTTTCCAACTTAAGGTCCCGGACGTCAGTGCCGTCAAAAGTTACAGCCCCGCTGTTTACGTCATAGAAACGGTTGATCAAGTTCATGATCGTCGTCTTACCAGACCCGGTCGGGCCAACAACAGCGACTGACTGCCCCTTAGGCACCTCAATTGATACCCCGTGCAGGATTTCCTTATCTGGAGTGTAGCCAAAGTGCACATCTTCCAGGCGGACAGCGTCATTTACGCCGGAGATAGTCTTGCCGTCTGGCACCGTGTTTTCTTCTTCCTGCTCTTCAACCGTCTCAAGCCGTCTGGCACCGGTCAAGGCGAGCTGCAGCATAGAGTAGATGGAAGTTACCTGAGTCAGCGGCTGGAAGTAAGTCCAGGAGTATTCAGTGAAAGTAACGATCAAGCCCAGACCAGCCGCCTGGCTGACTTGCTTGGTCATGATCATGTAAGCGCCAGTGGCGATCACGATCGCGAAGTTCAAAAGGGAGAAACCGGAAACCAGCGGGTTAAGGATACCGGAGTAGAATTGCCCCTTAAACATGGCTTCCCGTACCTTGGCGTTTTCCTTTTTAAAACCGGCAACTGACTGTTCTCTGAGGCCTTGGGTGATGATCACGTTTTCCCCGTTGAGCTGTTCGTTGATGTAGGCATTAAGCTCACCAACCCGGTCTTGCTGATTGTCCAGGAAGACGCGGGCTTTTTTCATAATGATCCAGCTCAAAAGCAAGATCAAAGGAGTAGTAGCCACAACGCTGAGGGCCAGCTTCCAATTGATGACGAACATAACAATGATCGTGCCGACAAAAAGGAGGGACTGGGAGATGATTTCAAAAAAGGCATTGTTCAAAGCGTTGAAGATATTGTCCAAGTCACTGTTGAACAAGGACAGGATCTGCCCGTCCTGGTGAGTGTCAAAATACCGGATGGTCATCCGCTGCAGCTTGCCGAAAAGGCCCTTGCGCATGTCGTTGTTGGCATTGGCATTAAAGCGGGTCATCAGCATCCAGGCGATGTAGGTGGCAATGGAGTTAAAGGCGTAGAAGCCGGCCATCCAGGCTAAGGCCTGGTAGAAGACGCCAAGACTGCCATGGCCCTTAACAAAAGCCGACAAGTCCGTAACCGCCTGCCCTAAAAGGGAGGGAGCGATGACCTGGGCAATGGTCGCGATCAGATAGAAGGCAACTGAAATTAAGATCGGCTTTTTGTAGTTTTTCAGATATTTCGTCAAATAAGTAAGAGACTTTTGCTTGTCTGACATTAAAGTTCCTCCTTTCTTTCCTTGGCTTTCTGGGTTTTGTAGATTTCCTGGTAAACCGGGGAAGTCTTGAGCAGCTGCTCGTGGGTGCCTTCAGCAACCAGGCGGCCGTTATCGAGGACCAGGATCTTGTCCGCGTGCATGACAGAGACGATCTTTTCCGCGATCATGATTGTGGTCGTGTCTGGCAGCTGCTTTTCCAGGGCTTCCTGGACCAGCTTTTCGCTTTCCGCGTCCAGGGCGGAAGTTGAGTCGTCCAGAATCAAAATCGGGCTGCCAGCGATGATCCCCCGGGCAATAGACAGACGCTGCTTTTGCCCGCCGGAGAAGTTGGCACTTCTTTCTTCAACTTCATGGTCAAAAGTTTCATCGTAGTGCTGGATGAATTCGTTAGCTTGGGCCATCTGCGCTGCCCGCTCCAGTTCATATGGCGTGGCGTCCTTTTTCCCTTGGCGGAGGTTGTCGGCAATGGTTCCTGAGAAGAGGACGGCCTTTTGCAGGACGTAGGAAACAGTCTTTCTGAGGGCATTCTCATTAACCTGGCGGAGGTCGCTGCCGCCAATCTTGATCTTCCCAGTAGTTGGGTCATAGAGGCGGGCGATCAGCTGGGCCAGGGTAGACTTACCCGACCCGGTTGCCCCGACGATGCCGACCATTTGACCAGGCGCAACAGCAAAGGAGATGTGCTTCAAGACTGGCTGCTGACCATCTGGGTAGGTGAAGGAGACGTCATCAAATTCAATCGAACCGCCCAAGGCATCTTCCGGGGCTTTTTCATTGAAGACAACGTCTGGCTGGGTGTCCATGATTTCCTGGATCCGCCGCAAGGAGACGTTGCCCCGGGAAATCTGCATAACTGCCATGCCGACCAGCAGGATGGCAAAGAGCATGGTCAAGACGTAGTTAACGTATGGAGTGATGATGGAAACGTCTTGGGGATGCTGGAGAATGCTGGTCCCGATCAAGTAGACCACTAAGCTAATGACCAGGTAGGAGATCAGCTGGGCGCCAGGCAGGATGGTGGAGAACCAGTAGCCGACCTTGATGTTGACTTCGTTTAATTCGTCAGAGTCCTTGTTCAATTTGGCAATTTCCTGGGGACTTTGGTTGAAGGATTTTACTACCCGGACCCCTTGCAAAAATTCCCCGGTCCGGCCGGAGATTTTGTCCATGTACATTTGGAACTTGTCGAACATGGCGGTCATTTGCTTGACGGCCACAACGCCCAGACCCATGATCAAGGCCAGGAGGACGACAACCGCCCACCAGTAGCGGGGGATGGTGACGATGGCCAGGACGATTGACCCGATCAAAATCAAAGGCATCCGGATCAGCTGCATGAAGATAGTCATGATCATGTTCATGATCTGCTGCATGTCGTTGATCAAGCGGACGCTGAGGGATTCAGAGGAGAATTGCTGCACATTGGCCAGAGAGAAAGTTTGGATCTTGGCATAGGTATCTTCTCTGAGGTCGCTGACCACGCCTTGGGTGATCCGGGCGGCGTAGTAAACATTGAGGACCCCGGTAATGATGCCTAAAAGGCCCAGGCCGATCAAAATGGCGGTGTCCCGGATGACGGCCTGCTGCTGGTCAGCCAGCAGTTCATTTTGCACCTGCTGGAGCAGGCGGGGCTGGTAGAGGGTGGCAAAAGCTGAAAAGACGATGGTGATCAAAGTCAGGAAAACGTCTTTTTTATATCGCTTGAAGTAAGGCAAGAGAATTTTCATTTTTTCTGTTTTTCCTCCTTTAAGTTAGCTATTTCCTCACTGAGGAGATCGGTCCACTCATTCAGAATCTGGCAGGCTAAGGCGGCCCGGTCAAAGCCCAGCTTGTCAATCACCTTTTTCTCAATGGCCAGGATTTCGCCTTCTTTTTCCCGGGCATAGGCAAGACCAGACTCAGTCAAGGAACAGTACTTGACCCGCTTGTCCTGGCTGTCAGAAGCGATTTCCAGGTAGCCCTGCTCACTAAGCTTGTGGATCCCCTTGCTGATGGACTGCTTGGGGATGCCACTGCGGTAGATGAGCTCTTTTTGCGACAAACAAGGGTGGGTCAAGAGTTCATAAAGAATGATACTCTCGTACTGGGTGATCCCCATAAGCTTGTCGTACTGGTCATATGCGTAATTGGCCCTGACGCTGGCCAGGGTCGCTAATTCTGAAATGCTTTCGTGGGTTGATAGATTCATAAAAAAGTCTCCTCATGGACAATGATTAGATTTTAGTCTCTATGTAGACTAATGTCAAGAGAAAGGCTGAAAAGAATTAAAATAATATCTATCCTTGTCAGGCAAACAATAAAAATGCGATAATAGTTTTGATGTAGGCGCTTACACCGCCGATGTGTTTGTAAGGTAAAAAGTAAGGAGAAAATAATGAAGATTGTATTGCTTGAGCCACTGGGCATTAGCCAGGAGAGTTTAGACAAGCTGGCGGAAAAATTGACCAAGCAGGGGCATGAATTTACGGCTTACGACAGCTTTTCAACGGATACTGAAGAGCTGAAGAAGCGGAGCGAGGGCGCGGACGCCTTGATTATCGCCAACCACCCCTTGCCTGGTGAAGTAATCCGGGCAGATAAGAATTTGAAGTTCATCTCAGTTGCCTTTGTCGGGATTGACCATGTTGACCTGGAAGCCTGCAAGGAGAGAAAGATTAAGATTTCTAACACCGGCGGCTACTGCAATGACGCGGTGGCGGAATTGGCGATTGGTTTGACTTTTGATTGCCTCAGAAATATCAGTGCCGGCAATGCGGCTGTGCAAGCTGGTGAGGGCAAGGGCGGCCTGCAGGGACATGAACTGGCAGGCAAAACTGTTGGGATTGTTGGTACTGGAGCGATTGGCTGCCGGACAGCAGAGATTTTTAAAGCCTTTGGCTGCAAGCTAATCGGCTATAGCCGTAGTCAAAAGGCGGCCGCCCTTGATCTGGGCCTGGAATACAAGTCACTGGATGAAGTGATGAAAGAAGCTGATATTGTTTCCATTCATACGCCGCTGACTCCGGAAACTAAGGGCTTGATCGGCGAAAAAGAGATCGGCCAGATGAAGGAAGGGGCCATTCTGATCAATACGGCCAGAGGTCCGGTCGTAGATACAGAAGCGTTGGCTTCGGCATTAAAAGAAGGACGGATTAAGGCAGGGCTTGACGTCTTTGACCAGGATCCGCCACTGCCGGCTGACTATCCACTCATCGGAGTTCCGAATTTGGTCTGCAGCCCGCATGTTGGTTTTGATACAAGAGAATCAATCGACAGAAGAGCTGAGATGGCTTTTGAAAATGTGACCGCCTGGCTTGATGGCCAGCAGGTCCGGACCATGCTGTAGAAATAAATCTAGATATGTAAAGCGGCCAGTAGCTGGATGATCCAGTTGCTGGCCGTTTTTTCGCTAACAACTTATCTCCGCTAGAAAGAGACGAGAACATCAGCGACGCCATTTTCCAATTCGTATCTTGATTTTGCGCCATATTTAGTTATGGGCGGGTATTACAGCTCAAAGACCGACTTTATCAAGCAGCAGATTAAATGGTTTGATGACTATCATAATCCAGTTATTACTGACAATTATGGCAATATTTCACGATTTGCCTTTAGGAATCCTGATTTAACGGTCAGTCATGATTTTTTCAATATTTCAGCCAGTACGCGCTGGGATCTAGACATGATTGATGATGCTTCCGAGTCAGGCGAAATTGAGTTTTCAATTCAGGCACGAATGATGCAAGAAGAAGTGTTGGCAACGAGTGGATATGCACCAAAGGATTTAAGATTGTTAAACTTGCTGACAAGACGGGATAAAGGAGAATTTGGCCAAATTTTCCCAATATTAATCTTTTACCAGTATAATAAGGCATATGAGCATCTAATTAAGATGATTCAGACGGTACCGCCTGATTTACCGATTCATACTGTCAATGGAGCAACACAAAAAGTAAGGAGAAATTAATATGACAAATAAACTGACCGAGACCCAAAAGCTTGATTTATATATTCGCTTGAACGAGTTGAACAGTAAGATAAAGAGCCTATCGACTGACGAAGAGTGGGCTAATAATCGCAAGCAAATTGGCGAGGTACTCTACCAACTTAATTTAGTCGAAGATCCAACTGATATGAATGAAGTTGAAAAAGCGAATTTAGCCTATATTAGAAAGCGGACAAAATCCATTATTCAGAATAGCGGGCGAAAACCAATGGCTGCATACTCTATCAACCAAAAGGCACTAGACGAATTAGGCAACTTAGTTGACGAAGAAGACGAAAACTTTTACTCTGACTTTCATGACAGGTTGGTTAATGATATGGTCAAATATGCAACAATTGTAAGAGATTTCGATTTAAAGTTAGCTAAAGCCAAAGAAGCTAATGATACGAATTACTACCGAGAAGAATATTCCAGACTTGATAATGCTAGACGGCGCCAACATGATGCAGTAATTGCAAATCTTGCGGTCGCAAATAGAATCAACAAGTCGGAAGGCTTAGAGCCGGTATTAGATGTTGGCGATGGTAGATCAGTCCATGATGTGCATCGTACTGATATTGGCAATGCAGTTATATCATGGCTGGCAGAAACCAACCGTCAAGGCTAACAACTTATCTCCGCTAGAAGGAGATGAAAGCAATTAAAGAAAAGAGCTATATTATTAATCACTTAAACTTCCCACTTACAAAAGTGGGCTTGTACCTTGAAAATTCAATAGTTTAGCCAATAAAAAAGCACAAGGCCTTTGTTCGCTTGATATAATTAAGTCGATCAAAACATCATCAATATCAAACGAAAGGCTTGCGCTATGTCTAGTTTACCATCATTCGATACTGAAAACGAACCTAAAATTGCCCGTTCTGTTGAAAAGTTCTTCAAGGACTACAAAGTTATGGAGCTTCTCCGTAGATGTGGGCTCCGCAAGTCAAAAGGAATCCCACTTTGGTCGATCCTTTCATACATCTTCAGTAATGTGTTTCGAGACAGAAGCATGTACATGCAACAGAAGTCTGGCAAGTGTACTGCTGGCTTCTCCAAAAACACCTACTATCGATTCATGCAGAACCCACATATCAACTGGCTTCGCCTCACTATTCTGCTAGCTGAGAGGATCGTCAATGGGCACCTGAAAGATCTGACTTCTGATCAACGTGCCGATTGCTTCGTCTTTGACGATTCGCTTTACTCTAGAACTGGATACAAGAAGACTGAGTTGGCTGCCAAAGTATTCGACCACGTTTCGATGACCTACAAGAAGGGCTTTCGAATGATGACCATGGGTTGGACTGATGGATCCTCCTTTGTCCCAATCGCTTCATCACTCTTGTCCTCAAAGAACAATCAGAATGTCATCGGGACGACCAAGAAGATCGACAAGCGCACAATCGCGGCCAAGAGGCGGATTATGGCCCAATCAAAGGGGACCGATGTAGTTATCCAGCTGCTCGATCAAGTCTTGAAAGCAGGGCTCACTGCCAAGTACGTCATGTTTGACACTTGGTTCTCCAATCCTCATCAGATTGTCCAAATCAGTCAACGTGGTTTGAACGTAATCGCCATGGTGAAGAAAAGCTCCAAGATCACATACGAGTTCGAAGGAAAGCGGATGAACGTCAAGCAGATCTTCAACGCATGCAAGAAGCGTCGAGGTCGTTCAAGATATCTCCTGTCCGTCCCTGTAAAGGTTGGAGATCCTGCCAAAGATGGTGCCCAGATTGATGCCAGAATAGTCTGCGTAAGAAATCGTTCCAACCGCAAAGACTGGATCACTCTTATTTGCACGGACATGACGATCGATGAAAATGAGATCATCAGAATTTACGGCAAAAGATGGGACATCGAGGTCTTCTTCAAGACCTGCAAGAGTTTCTTGAAGCTCGGCACTGAATACCATGGCCTGTCATATGATGCATTGACTGCCCATACAGCTTTCGTCTTTCTGCGCTACATGTTCATGTCAGTTGAGAAGCGAGATGATGAAGATGATAGGACAATAGGCGAGCTCTTTTATTGCATGATAGACGAGCTTGCGGACATCACTTTCAATCACTCCCTACAAATCCTGGTGGAAGCCATGTTCGAGAGTGTGAAAGAGATCTTCCAACCGACAGAAGAGCAGATGGAAAGGTTCATCAACGCTTTCATTTCACGCCTCCCGAAGTACATGCAAGAGGCTATATCGCCATCACTAGCAGCTTAATTGAATATTTACTGGCTAAACTATTGAGTTTTCAAGGCTTCATAGTTCTTTTTGGTGTGGGAAGTTTAAGTTAATCAATCTATTTTCAATGCACAATCTCCGTCAAAAGGAGCCATAAAATAAACGGCCAGTTGCTGGGTAGTATCCAGTTGCTGGCCGTTTTTTCGTATAAAAAACCTCTTTTATCCCGTCCAAAATGGACTAGACTGAAGAAGATTCGGTGCTATGATGAAGATAGAAATACTGATAGCAGATGCAGAGAAGCGGGCGAAATTGCAATCTGAGGAGGCAGCGAGATGAAGCAGAAAAATACCCGCGACCCCAAGAAAATGACCAGCTACTTCTGGTATGAAGCGCCAATTCTTGTGGTCGTTACAATTTCAGGCTTGATCTACAATATCGGCATGGTGGCTGGACCATATTTTCAAGGGCAGCTGGTCCAAGGCCTGTATGACTTGCTGAACCATAAGATTCTGGCCAACCGTTTGATCCAATTATCGCTACTTTACATGCTGGTGATTGCCCTGGTGCAAGTCTGCCGGGCGATCAAACGCTTCAGCGTGCGGATTTTTGCCAATCATACTTCCCGCCGGATGCGGCGCTTGCTCTATAACGCCCTTTTGCACCGGCAATTTGGCGATGACACAGGCTCCCTTATGACCAAAGCTATCAGCGACGTCGACAGCTGCGTTGAAGGGATGCGGAAGTTTACCACGGAAATTTTTGACACTGGCGTCGTCATGATCGCTTACCTGGCCATGCTCCTATACTACGACGTTCGCTTGACCATCTTGGCCTGCATGTTTACACCGCTGGCTTATGTAATCGCCAATGTCCTAAAGAAAAAAGTCGTCAAAGCTAACAAGGCATACAAGGAAAGTGAGTCTGTCTTAAACACGATGACCCTTGACCGGATTGTCCACGCCATGACCTACCGGATCACCGGCCGGGAGCAGGCCCTCAATGACCGCTATGAAAAGCAACTGACTGACTATGAACACAAAAGTGCAGTCTCCAATATCTTTGAAGGGGCCTTAACCCCGCTCTATGACGCTATTGCTATGTTCGGCATCGTTTTGATCATCTACTTTGGCGGCCGCAATGTCCTCCACATCGGCTGGAAGGCCTGGGACCTGGCCAGTTTCACGACCTTCTTAGCTTGCTTTACCAAACTCGCCACCAAGGTCTCCCACGCTGCCAAACTTTTTAATGCTGTCCAAAAAGCCCAAGTCTCCTGGGTCCGGATCAGACCGCTGATGAGCGACCCAATCTATGATCATTATCAAGAGGAAAAGAAAGTAATAAACGACCTCACTTTTGATCATGTGACTACTTTTTACCACGGCTACCCGGAAACCGCGGTCAGAGACATCAATTTTACCGCTTCAGCTAATGAAATCATCGGTATTACTGGCGAGGTGGCTTGCGGGAAAAGCTTGCTGGGTAAAGCACTAATTGGAGAAGCTGATTACCAGGGGCAGGTCCTTATTAATAGCCTTGATTTCAAAAAGCTTTCGCCTCACTCTGCCCACCAATGGATCACTTATATGGGCCATGACCCTATGCTTTTAAGCGACAGCATCAAGAACAACATTTGCTTAGGCGATGACATCGACCTTGACCATTACCTAAAGATGGTTTGCTTAGATCAAGAAGTAGGAGAGCTCAAAGATGGGGCAGACACCCTTATCGGCAATGGCGGGATGACCCTGTCTGGTGGCCAGCAGCAGCGGGTCGCCTTAGCCCGGACCTTGGCCCACGCCAAGCCCATCATCGTTTTGGATGACCCATTTTCCGCTGTTGACCAGGCAACTGAACAGCAGATTCTGGCTAACCTGAAAAGCCTTGAAGGCCATGTCATCTTGCTGATGACCCACCGGGTTGACTGCTTCAGCCAGCTGGACCAGATCATCTTCATCCATGACCACCAGGTTTCTGTTGGTAAGCATGAGGACCTGCTGAAAAAGAATGCCGGCTATGCCAAGTTGATCGAAGGGGGGCAGCAAGATGCGCACTATCGCTAAAAAGGTCATTCATGACCATCCCAAGAGTTTTATCTCCATGGTCCTGCTCATTATCTTAAGCATCATCACTTCACTATTGCCGCCCCTGGCTCTGGAGCAGATCGTCAACCACTTGACGGAGCAAAAGGAAGTTTCACTGCTTTTTGCCCTGGCCTATCTGGGCTTAATCGTCCTGTCTGACCTTTTTGCCTCAGCACAGAATATTTCCATTACGATTTTTGGCCAAAAATTGACCCACGGCATGCGGAGCGCCTTAGTGCAAAAGCTCAACACAATCACGACCGGCTACTTGACCAACCACGAGAGTGGGGCAATCGCCTCAGTCTTTGTCAACGACGCCGACACCATCAACAGCCTCTATAGCGAGGGGGTAGTCGGGATGATCGCCGACCTCTTCCAGCTGATCGGCCTGCTCTTCGTCGTCTTTACCCGCAGCATTGGCTTGGGCTTGATTATCTTAATCGTCATGCCCTTGATCTTAGTCATGACCCGGCACTTCCAGAAGGCCTCCCTGGCTTCCCAGAAGCAAAACCGGGCCGCCATCGGCAAGGTCAACCACCATATTCCTGAAACTCTCCGGGTCCTCTCCATGATCCATATCTTTGAAAAAGAAGACTACATGGAAGACAAGTATGACCAATATATCGAAGAATCCTACCGGGCCCAGAACAAGTCCAACTGGCTGGACAGCGTCTATTCACCAATCATCCTGACCATCGAAGCCGTTGTAATCGGCTTGCTGATGATCGGGGCTGCCCAAGGGCAGAAGATGCAGACCTTTTTTGGCATCAATGCCGGCAGTGCCGTAGCCTTGATCGCCTATGTCGGACAGATTTTTACACCGCTGGAATCAATCGGGATGGAAATCCAGAGCATCCAGGACGCCATGGCCGGGATGAGCCGGATCCAGGACTTTTTAAATGAAGCAGACAGCAAGCCGGACATCTATCAAGGAGAAGGGGACTACATCACTTTTGGCCATGTCACCTTCGGCTACCTGCCAGACCAGCCGATCTTGAAGGACTACTCCTTTAAAGTTGCCAAGGGCGAGCACGTAACCTTTGTCGGCCGGACCGGGAAAGGGAAGAGCACGATTTTCAAGCTTCTCCTGGGCCTCTACCAGCCGCAAAAAGGGAAGATCCTGCTGGATGGCCATTCGCCAGACGATCATCCCAAGAATCAGCGCCACTTCCTGGCAATTTGTGAGCAAGGGGTTGCCCTGGTCGACGGGACAGTCAAAGACCAGATCACTTTATATGACGACTCAATTACTGCTGAGATGATCGACAAGGCTTTAGCCATGGTTGGCCTAACCGATATTGTCAAAAATCTCCCGGAAGGTTTGAACACTCCGGTAAGTGAGATCAACCTCTCGCAAGGGCAGCTGCAGCTTTTGATGATCGCCCGCAGCGTGGTATGTGACCCGCAGATCTTGCTTTTAGACGAAATGACCGCATCCCTGGACAGGGAAACCGAGGCTAAAGTCCTCAAGGCAATCGATGCTGCCAGCAGCGGGCGGACAGTTCTGTCCATCTCCCACCGCCGCGGGGCCCACGATGGCCGGATCATCAAACTGTAACCGGAATATGCTACAATTAGTCAGAAGAAACAGGTAAAGTTTAGACGCGGAGGTGAGGGAATGTCTGATTTTGCCAAGCTGACAGAGCTGAAGAATAAAATAGCCAGCCTTCCTCCACTGTCCAAATATGAGCAGGAACTGCTGGACGCGGATGTGAAAATTGATCACGTTTGGTCCTCAAACGCGCTAGAAGGATCAACTCTTACCCGGAATGAGACTGAGTCGATTCTTAAAAAGGGGCTGACCATCCACGGGAAAAGCGTTGCTGAAGTATTGGATACGCTTGACTTGAGTGAAGCCTATGACTACATGATGGACTTGGCCAGCCAGGCCCAGACCTTAACCCAGCTGGATATTCGAAATCTGAACAGGCTGTCTCTGGCGAAAAGCCGGCCAGAAGATGCTGGCGTCTACCGAAGCGTACCGGTCCGGCCGGCTGGAGCGGAAGTCAATCCGTATGCTGACCCTTGGGATATTGCTGTCAAGATGGCAGAATTGGTTGACTGGGCAAACGAGGCGCAGGACAAGTTGCATCCCGTGGACTACGCTGCCCAGCTGCACTGGCGTTTTGTCATCATTCACCCCTTCATTGATGGAAATGGGCGGACGGCAAGATTGCTGATGAACCTGGCATTGACTGAGCAAGGCTATCCAGTTGTCAACATTCAGCCAAATAAGGAGAGCCGGCTGTACTACATGGAAGTTTTGGAAGCATGTGACAGAGGAGGCTCAGCTGACAAATTGACTGATCTCATTGCTGATTACGCTGAAGAAGCCTTGCGGAAGAAGTTAAAAATTTTGGAGCTTAGCGATAAAAATGGTTCAGTATAAAAACTTGTGTAAATGACTGAGAGACTTAGGAAGCTTTCCGCGATAGTTCCATTAACCGCAGGAAGAAGTATTCATCATCTGGATACCCATACCCTTTACGTCTCTCGGT
>Ga0214925_100127_pt1 | contig 71423 bp, 77 predicted proteins | sample Stichaenrichment_FD_168299 | JGI IMG/M metagenome (GOLD analysis project Ga0214925, IMG submission 168299) | Xylose enriched microbial communities from anaerobic bioreactor in Madison, Wisconsin, United States - 63SRT | ecosystem: Engineered > Bioreactor > Anaerobic > Unclassified | place: USA... | reverse complement strand
AAACGTGATAAAGTAGATGTACCCAAAGTAATCACTCCCTATATTGGTTGGAATTAGCTACTACCATTGTAAGTGATTGCTTTGGGCTTTTTAATTTCTGTTCGGATTAATTATAGAATTTGCCGTACCGAAAAAAAAGAACCGGAGATAATTAAATCTCCAGTTCCTTTTGTTCGATTAAGATTGAACTAGTTTATTCCTTAGTAAAGTCAACAACCATACGGCCAGTGATTTTACCAGCTTTCATTTCGTCAATAATATCATTGATTTCGCTTAAACGACGGGTCTGAACGATTGGGTGTACCAAACCTTCAGCACCAAATTGGAAAGTTTCAGCTAAGTCTTGACGGGTACCAACAAGTGAACCAGCCACTTGGATACCATCCAAAACAGTCTTAGCAATGTTTAATTCCATGTTACCTTGTGGAAGGGCAACGGCGACTAAACGACCATCTGGACGAAGCGCATTAACTGATTGAGTGAATGCTGCATCGTTAACAGCTGTTACTTGGGCATTGTGAACACCACCGACTTGTTTTTGAATTTCTTCAGAAACGTTTTGGGTCTTACGGTTGATTAAGATATCAGCGCCCATTTCTTTAGCAGCCTTCAACTTGTCAGGGTTACCATCAACGGCAACAACGTGTGCGCCAAAGACGTGCTTAGCATATTGGATAGCTAAGTTACCTAAACCACCGGCACCAACAACTTCAACCCATTGGCCTGGTTTTGTTTCGCCGACTTTAAGAGCTTTGTACATGGTAACACCGGCACAAGTTAAACTAGTGGCTTCAACTGGATCCAAACCTTCTGGTACTTTAACAGCGTAGTTAGCATCAACAATAACTTGTTGTGCCATAGCACCATCAACGGTGAAACCGGAGTTCTTAACGTTGCGGCAAAGAGTTTCGCGGCCAGTCAAACAATATTCACAGTGGCCACAGCCTTTGAAGAACCAAGCGATAGATACACGATCGCCGACTTTTAAGTTCTCGACACCTTCGCCAAGTTTAGAAACGATCCCAACACCTTCGTGACCAATGATACGGCCAGGAACTTTACCAAAGTCACCAGCAGCAACGTGAAGGTCGGTGTGGCACAGGCCACAGTATTCAACGTCAACTAAGGCTTCACCATAGTTTAAATCACGAAGCTTGACATCTTTAATATCTACATACCCATCAACTGGGTCGCGTACAACAGCAGCTTTCATTTTTACAATTACCTCTTTCGTATGTGTGTATGTTTTCACAATGTAATTTAAACACACAGTTTCAAAAAGTTCAAGTGATTTTTTGAGCAATTGCAAATGTTTGCAAAATCATGTTCAATTAAGAAAGCTTGATTAACCGGTACCATGGCGATTTTTTGAATTGTTTATAAATTTGATTGTTGATAAAAATTTTTTCACTAAGTATTTTTACTGATAATTTTTTTCAATGAATCAGAATAGATTCGCCAAATTTTAATTTATATAGTAAGATGGAAAAGTAATTTGATTGACAGTATGGTACACTATTAGCGATGTGCCAGAAGTTTTTTCTAAACGTAAATAAGAAAATTATAAGTAAGAGGAGTTCATTAAAAATGAGTCGAATTTTAATTATTGAAGATGAAAAGAACTTAGCCCGTTTCGTGGAGCTAGAATTAAAGCATGAAGGTTACGATACCGAAGTCCAGTTTAACGGTAATACTGGCTTAGATGCTGCTTTGGCTGAAGATTTTGACGTTATATTACTGGATTTGATGTTACCTGAACTTAACGGTATTGACGTTGCTCGCCGTATTCGTGAAGTGAAGAATACACCAATTATCATGATGACCGCCCGTGATTCCGTTATTGACCGGGTTTCTGGTTTTGATCATGGTGCTGATGATTACATTGTTAAACCTTTCGCGATTGAAGAATTGTTAGCGCGTGTTCGGGCATTGCTTCGTCGGATTCACATTGAAAGCGAACAAAAAGACTTTAAGCAAACCACGGTGACTTACAAAGATTTAACTATTGAAAAGGAAAATCGGGTTGTTCGTCGTGGCGATGAAGTGATTAACTTGACTAAACGTGAATACGAACTGCTATTGACCTTGATGGAAAACGTCAACGTTGTTCTTGCCCGCGATGTTCTCTTGAACAAAGTTTGGGGCTACGAATCAGAAGTTGAAACTAACGTGGTTGATGTATACGTTCGTTACTTACGTAATAAGATTGATCGACCGGGTGAAAAGAGTTACATTCAAACGGTTCGTGGTACTGGGTACGTGATGCGTTCATGAGTGAAACAGATACCTCAGTTAACAAAAATGAATCAACTTTAAAAAAGCATCATCGATTATCGATGAAGTGGAAGTGGGCGCTGGGTAGTGCAACCGGCGTTTTTGTTATCTTTGTCGTTTTTTCCGTGTTGATGTTTCAAGGCCTATCAGGGGTCTTGCTTCAACAGGAACGAACGCACGTCAGCAGTACGCTGGACACGGTGATTAGCCGAGTCGATACCTTGCAGGGGCATTTTACGGCTGATTCGGTCAGTAATGCTTTGCAACCTAATCTGAATCAACCCAGCGGATCAGTTTCGGATCACGCAAATATCTATCAAAATTCCGTGATCACAGATTTATCTCGTGATAGTACGGGGGTTTCTGTTTATAACGCTCAGAAAAAAGAAATTTTTAATTCTCGTAATCCGCACGTTGATAATAGTCGATTATCGGAAAAACGTGAGATGAAAATGGAAAAGACCCGCAGTTTTGATGGGCTGGTTGGACGAGCACCAATTTATAGTCAGAGTGGACATAAGCTTCTTGGCTATGTACAAGTGGCTAATGCCATGACAGAGTATAAGGCTGCCCGTCATCGTTTCTCGTTGATCCTGATTGTGCTCGTGATTTCGGTTGTGTTCGCAGCGTCTGTGTTCAGTTATTTCTTAGCAGATTTATTGCTAAAACCAATCATTGACCTCAACAAGACCATGCAGGCAGTTCGTTCGGACCCCCAGTCTGATGAACGGGTGCCTGAAACGCGTCGAAATGACGAACTATCTGATTTAAGCGAGTTGTTTAATGATATGCTGGATCAGATGCAGCGTTATATCGATCAGCAACAGCAATTTGTTGGTGATGTTTCTCATGAACTGCGGACGCCTGTTGCCGTTATCCAGGGGCATATTGAATTACTCCAGCGGTGGGGGAAAGATGATCCTGAAGTGCTGAATGAATCACTTTCAGCGGCTATGCAGGAAACTAAGCGGATGCAGAGTCTGGTCACCGAAATGCTGGATCTGACCCGAGCTGAACAGATTCAAATCACGATGAATCACGAAACTTCCGATATTAAAGAAGTTGTGAACCAAGTTTTCAACGATTTTAAGATGATCCATCCAGACTTTACGTTCATTTTAGATGACGACGTCAAAAAACACGCCTATTCGCAGATTTATCGGAATCACCTTGAACAGGTACTGATTATTTTACTGGATAACGCCGTTAAATATTCGGTTAAACGTAAGGAAATCCACTTGTCCTTATCATCTAGCGGGCACGTTGCTCAAATTGCCGTTCAAGACTTTGGCGAAGGCCTTTCCGAAGAAAACCGTGAACGAGTGTTTAACCGATTTTATCGGGTGGATAAGGCTCGTAGTCGAAATAAAGGTGGGAACGGTTTAGGACTGTCCATTGCCAAACGTTTGGTAGAGGCTTATCACGGTAAGATTAGTATTGAAAGTGCACTTGGCTATGGTTCAATTTTTCAGATTGAATTACCGTTGATTTCAGAAGATATCAAGATTCAACTGGATCACGCCAAGGAAGAAGACGAAGAGGAGCGAACGGTTAGTGATCCTTTAGCCACTAATTTAGGTGCTAATCCAACCAGTTCATCAGCTATCCCAGGCGTTTATCGTGCTAGTGATCAAGCCAACTCGGAACCATCTAAACCGGATAGTTCTGAGTCGCAGGATGATGAGTCCAAGCCAACGCATTAACAAAATCATACGAATTAACCATTAAAGCAGGTTCCTGTAATCAGGAGCCTGCTTTTTTAGGTTCGTTTAATTTAAGTCGTCTACAATCACATTTATGCAATGAAAGCAGAGATAAAAGGTCGGCAGTTTACCAGCTGATCTGATTTCTAAAGGATGAAAAACAATTCGGATAATTAGTGGGGTGAGTTACTTCTCGTTATGGATTTAAGCATTAATCGAAAAAATCGCTATTTAACGTCTAATTCAATGATTGGTGTTTATACCAGAACTGATAAGCAACGATCAAAAAATTCGGTGCATAAACGGTTAACTTGGTTAGATATTGCCAAAGGAATCGGGATTCTTGCAGTCATTTGCGGACATAACATGCCCGATTATATTCTCAATGTTCAAGCTAATCGGTACTGGTACGATTTTATTTACTGGTGGCATATGCCGTTATTCTTTTTAATTGGTGGTTTTTTCTTAAAACCGATTAATTTGCTGGATTTAAAAACGGTTACTACTTTCTTAAAGAAAAGGGTTAGACCATTATTATCTAGTTATTTTCTCGCTGGCCTGTTGCTTATCATCGCGTATATGTTGATTCATAAAACGTCTGTCACATACAGTTTGACTTATCTTTTAAAATTACTTTATGGCGGCAAAACTTTAAGTGATTACACCACGGTATTCTGGTATCCAGAAACCTATCTATTAGGTGTAATGGGGACAACGATTATTATTAGTGCTATTCGTTTGAAACCGATACAACTTATCATTGCGGGTAGTTTTGTTTATTGGTCGACTAGCTATCAGCAATTGACCAATTTTAAAGCGTTTGGTGTGGTGACAGCACCTTGGGATATGGACGTTGCTGTGTTGGTAATGGCGTATATGCTGATTGGTTACAACTTATTTTATTTCGGTAAACAGTACCTGACAAAATGGTATATTTTTTTACCGGCTTTACTGACGGTTAGTTGGCTATTTCTTCAGTTGAAAAATCAAAAACTGTCATTCTCACTGTTTATGCGTAGTCACCAATTTTCTGGTGCTTATCAGCATCTCTCGGTAGGTCACAATGAGTTAGCGTTAATGGTAGGAATCATCCCAGTGTTGTGCTGTTTAGTGATTTTTGGGGTGAGTCAGATTGTTGCTTATTCTTTGGAGGCCACACGTTCAGTGGCAAAAATCGGTTTATTTCCGGTGAGATTAATTGCCCGAATTTTATCAGTAGCTGGTAATCATACGCTCATTATGATGTATATGCATAAAATGATTTTGGATCTGCTTGATGTGAGTCATGTGACCGATTCATATTGGTTACAGGTTCTCATTGCTGCTACAATACCACTCATCATTGGTGTTTTCTTTAAACAATATCAATTAGCAAGACTGGTAAATTCGAAGTTATCAAACAACCGGTTTAATATCGCTGGCTTACAATTTATTTTTTCTTCCCAAAATTTTTGATATTTCAAATAGATTAACTGTTCATGCCATCATACACAAAAATTTCGGATAGTGGTAATATATTTAGTAAGCTATTCGCAGATCGGAGTGAAAAAAATGGCAACGATTATTTGCCCAAATTGTGGTAAATCAATCCCTGAAAGTTCTACTATCTGTCCAAATTGCGGTTACCACTTAACCCCGACCAAAGCAGAAGATATTTCGCAAAAATCAAAGGATAAGGGGGAATTTCAGGGGCAGGGCCGCTTTGCCCATCTCAAAAAAATTGGTCGTTCATTAGTAAAACAAAGGTGGTTTATCTCACTATCAGGTATTTTGTTTTTCTGTGTACTATTCGGTGTTTCTTATCAGTATCAGTTACACAAGCAGGAAATGCGCATTCAAAGAGAGCTGTCTCAGGCGATTAAGAGTTTGAGACACGAAAATCAGGTTGCCGCAACGCATGGGCAGTCCATTCAAGAACCTGCTTCAAAAGTGCCACAGAATTCAAAACGACCAATTTTACTGCTACACGGTTTTGGTGGTTCGTATAACTCAGAGAGGTATATTTCGGCCAGCCTCGTTCAAACACATTTGGCAAAGCAGCAATTAATGGTTTATGTGGATCGGTCTAGTCGTATCCACCTCATTGGTAAATATCAACCAAGTGCCAGTCATAAAGTGGTTATCCCCATTGTCATTAAGAATAATCATGCCGGTGAGATTTACTATAGTGCGATGCTAGCAAAGATTATGCCAAGGCTTAATCGGAGATATCATATTAAGAGCTATGATGCGGTGGGGCATTCGATGGGTTCGTATGCTTGGATCAATTATTTTGAAACCCATCCCAAACAAGTTGCTCAGATCAAGCCACATCGTGTCGTCACAATTGCGGGGCCGTTTAATGGTATTTTAGACCGCCACAAACCTGATCAGCCAATATTTAAATCAAAAGTTGGTCGTTTATGGGATGATCAAGTAGGCGAAAATTCTTTAGATAAGAATGGCCGTCCGAAAATCGAACGAGCGGAATTTAAGCACCTTTTAAAGTATAAACATCGTCTGCCGGCTGGTTTAGATATTTTGAATATTTATGGTAATTTGAAAGATGGTACCGACAGTGATGGGCTTGTGACAACGACTAGTGCCAGATCTTTGGGTTATTTAGTTAAAACCAGTCACGTCAAAGTTGGCTATCAGGAAAGCCAAGTTACTGGTCCAAAAGCGCAACACAGTTTGTTACATTATAATAATTTGAAAGTTAATCATTTAATTAAGGACTTTTTATTATATAAATAATTTAATCTAACTACCTAACCGTTATGGGTGGGCAGCATATATGGTGGTGAATAATTTCTTATTATGAATCCTACTTTAGATAGTAAACGTCAATTTTTATCGTTAGAACGTAACAGCGATTCAAATCAGGAGACTGATCAGCATCCTATCAAAAAGAAGCGGAAACGAATTATCTGGTTGGATATTGCTAAAGGAATTGCCATGATTGCGGTGGTCTTTGGGCATAATATGCCAGATTATGTTCTGCACGTTAAAGAAAATCGGTTTTGGTACGATTTTCTTTATTGGTGGCATATGCCGCTATTCTTTTTAATTGCCGGTTTTTTCTTAAAGCCCATTAATTTGAGAGATATTCAAAGGGTCATTGCCTTTTTAAAAAAACGCGTTACACCGTTATTACGTAGTTATTTTATCGCTGGTCTTTTACTGATTACTGGATATAAGTTTATTCATAATAAGTCGATTACATATAGTTTGATTTATGTCCTAAAGCTGTTTTACGGTGGTAAAACTTTAACCCATTACACCACTATTTTCTGGTATCCAGAAACTTATATTTTAGGGATTATCGGTACAACCGTCATTATTAGTCTTATCCGATTTAAACCCTTGCAACTCATTATTGCAGCTTACTTTGTTTACTGGTCTACCAGTTACACGCAGTTAACGAGGTTTAAAGCGTTTGGTGTGGTGACGGCACCTTGGGATATGGATGTTGCTGTGTTGGTGATGGCTTATATGCTGATTGGCTACAATATGTTTTACTTTGGGAAACATTATTTGACCAAATGGTACGTTTTTCTACCGTCTTTCGTCATCGTAGGGTGGCTGTTCATTCAGCTTAAGACACTTAGACTGGCGTTTGGGCTTTTTATGCGTAGCCATCAATTTTCTGGCTATTATCAAAACGTGCCTTTCACTCATGTTCAATTGGCCTTAATGGTTGGCCTTGTGCCAATTTTCTGTAGTCTGACCGTGTTTGGGATAAGTCGAATAATTGCGTATTCATTAGGTTTCACCCAGTTATTTGCAAAGATTGTGTTGTCACCCGTTCGATTAATTGCTAAAACATTGTTCGTTACTGGCAATCACACTTTAATTATTATGTATATGCACAAAATCGTTTTAGATGTTTTAGATATTACCCAGGTTGTCAGTTCGTTTTGGGTTCAGGCACTGATAGCGGTGGCTGTTCCGTTACTAATTGGGATGGCCTACAAAAAATTTCAGCGCACTCAAGTTGGTGAACAGTTGAAAAGCATGATTCAGTCACCGGTGGCTAAACCGCAAGAAAATGATAAGTTGTAGTCAAAACAATCGCTATTAAACTGAAGAACGTGTGATACAACTCGGTAGATTCCAGAATTTAACCCGAAGAAACGTCATTCCGATGCTTTTTGTCGGGATGGCGTTTCTTCGGGTTAAATGGCCGGAATCTGAGTTGTGGAGCATATTTAGGCTAGATTAAAGTGGTGCACATGAGCAAATTCTTAGTTATCTTTCAGTAAAGAAACTAGATAAAACTTTTATCAATATAGACTTATGTCACAGTCCTTTAGTCACTGGTTAGACTCTTTCGTTTCCCTTAATTTTCCGTCTTTTAGTTTCATCAACTGTCTAAATTGCTTATAGTATTTGTAGATTCAATGACCTATTCGTAGATCGGAGTGACGAAAATGGCAACAATGATTTGTCCAAGCTGTGGCCACACAATTCCTACAGAATCAACATTCTGCCCGGATTGTGGCTTTAAGCTAACTGAAAATGAAACACACGGGTCATCACGTTTAGCTGAAGAGGAGGGTACTCAGCTACATCGACGTCAGCGGGTAACTAATTCTTGGCAGAGGCGATTGATTCCTAACGTGACAAATTTAAAACGGGTTGGTCGGTTCATTGTTAATAACAGCTGGTTTCTATTATTCATTTACGTGATCAGTTTGATATTCAATCAATGGCGCTGGGAAATATTTGCTTTGTTTATTCTGAGCAGTTATTTGTATCCGTTATTGACTGGTCAAAATTCTTTTGGGCGTCCGCAACGTCATCCATCACGCCGACACGTCCCTGCTGATCAGCAGTTCGATGAACCAGAACAAGTAGTCAAGAATCAATCAAAGACCACAACGCAACAGAATCAATTTCGAAAACCAGCTAAAACAGTTCGTTTTCATTTTAAGTCTAATCTAGAGTTTCGAACAGGGAGTATCTTGATTATTCCTAGTTTAGTCTGTTACCTAGTGGCCAAACAACTCATCAGTAAGCGCGGCGTTCAAAGTGATCAAATTTTCAATCAAACTAGCCTGGGAATCACTGCGGATGTTTATTTCATTAGTTTAGGTGTTTTAGGCATTGCTACTGCAATGATTCTTGGCGGTTTAGTCAAATCAATGGTTCACCATCCCTTTGGTGGACAGAAATTCAAGCGGTGGGGAGTGGTCACCGCTGTATTAACCATTCTGTTGGCTGTGGCCATGTATCAAGATGCCGTTACTGCGACATCGGCAGGAGCCGTAGTGAGTGCTGTTGGTGCGTTTTTAATGCCGTTCTTGCCTTGGTTAGCAGCATTTTTTTATGGATTGGGCATCGTGAAAAATCTGCTTACTCCGCAAAAAATGATTTAGAACCAAAAAAACTTTCCCCAATTACGAGGAAAGTTTTTTGTTTGATGCACGTTTATTAATGGTGCCGTTGCTTACCGGCGTTACGATTCCGGTTACGGTTATCCTGAGAAACGGTACTTGGTTGAACCGTCGACTTCGCACTAGTAGTTGAGGTTGTTTCTGCAGCAACTACCGGTCTAGGTTTAACAACCTTTGGCGGGTTCTTTTTCATTTCGGCTTCAATCTCACGACGAATCCGTGGCCGATAGAGATTAATAATCAGCGTTTGGACACAGGCGAAAATCCCACCGATGAAGAAGTAGAGACCTAAGCCAGCAGAGGTCGAAATGGTGAAGAACAGAATCATGACGGGGCTGGCAATCATGGTCATCCGCATGGTCTTCTTCTGGTCAGCAGGCATACCAATCATCGAGAGGTAACCTTGCAGGAGATAGACCAAGAACGAAAGTATGGCCAGCAAAACGGAAGACTTCCCAAGTGGGATACCCATGAAAGTTGATGACGATAGTTCTGGTGAGTATTGAATTGCAGCGTACAATCCTGCAAAAATTGGCATTTGAATCAGCAATGGTAAACAGCCGATTCCACCAGTCATACTGATACCGTTATCCCGGTAAAGTGCCATCATTTCTTGACCAGCAGCGTTTTGTTCTTCCGTAGTGGTAGCTGCTTTTTGACGTTTTTGAATTTCAGTCATTTGTGGTTTGATAGCTGCAATTTTTTCTTGCTGAATCGTTGAGCTACGTAACTGTCTTACCATCAGTGGTAACAGTACCATTCGAACGACCACGGTTACCACAATAATGGCCCAACCGTATGAATGGCCTAACATATTGGCTAACCATTCCATAATGTGCTGTCCTGGCACAGCGAGGTAATCATACACGATCCCGTATGGCTTACCGCTCTTGGTTCGTTGCACACAGCCGCTTAGCAGTGGTAGCAGTACAGCCACCACAAGACCTAACTGTAAAGGCTTTTTTGATTTCATTGACTATTACTCAAATCCCTTCTAAACAAATTCATGATTTATAATATAGTAGCGAAGTTCTCTAAAGATGACAACAAGATAAATCTTACTTGATATGGAAGGGTTTTTCAATCGGTAATAGTAAATTTCTTAAAGTCTTCAATATTACTAAGAGTAACCTTTACGTCATTTACTCGGGCGTAAGGTGTTGGTGAATGTCTTATGGCCTCGATGAAAGCGTTTAGACTATTATCGTCAGCCTGTGCGCGAACCGTTACAGATCCATCTGGTTCATTTTTGACCCAGCCCACGACGTGCATTCGGTTAGCTAAATGAGCAGTCGTCCAGCGAAAACCGACACCTTGGACTCGTCCATGAATTGAAATTGTTACTGATTTCATCATTACACTCCCTAATCGTGATACTATATATAATAGTATCAAAAATCGGAAAGAAGAGGCAGTTCATGATTGAAGAAATTACATCAACTCAAAATGCAAAGGTTAAAAAATGGCAACATTTAACCACTAAAAAGGGGCATCAAAAGTATCATCAGTATTTGGTAGAAGGTTGGCATATAGTTGGCGATGCCATTACAGCTGAACAGCCGGTGGTTCAAATCATCGCAACTGCTGAACAGTTAAACCTGCATCAACATCAATTTCCGGAAAACGTTGAAACGTTTGAAATTACGGATGAGATTGCCAAAAAACTATCCGATACGGTGACACCGCAGGGAATTTTTGCCGTTCTGGATATTTTGGCTGCTGAGCACGTTGATCCTGAAACGGCAACCGGTGCATGGCTGTTATTGGACCGTATCCAAGATCCAGGTAACATTGGGACAATGGTGCGAACGGCAGATGCAGCCGGTTTTAGAGGCGTCGTATTTGGCAATGGCACATCTAGCCAGTATACGCCAAAGGTTGTTCGCGCAATGCAGGGCAGTCAATTTCACATTCAAATCACTCACGGTAACCTTGAAGAATGGGTAAGTGCTTTAGAAGCCAGAAAAATCCCAGTTTATGGTTCAGCGCTCAATGCGGAGGCCAAAGATTATAGTACGGTTACGCCACAATCAGAATTTGGTTTAATTTTGGGCAATGAAGGTCAGGGGATGTCTGAAAAACTAATGACGCAAACAACAACTAATCTATACATTCCAATCAAAGGTCAAGCTGAATCGTTGAACGTTGCGGTTGCCGCGGGTATACTAATGTTTAAATTAAATCAAAATTTAGCTTAAATCCTTGTCTTTAGAGTATTTTGCTTGCAATATGATGGTATATTCAGTATAGTTTATTCAGATAAACTTACAAAAAGTAAAGGAAGCGTTGTATGACACGAAATGATTGGCGCCAAGACTCGGAATACGTTGCTTTAGTTGCTGATTTGTTGGCTAAGCCAGAAGTTCAAAAATTGGCTAATTATACCCAGCATCATCACTCCAATCGGTTAGATCATTCCATCTCCGTTTCTTACGATAGCTATTTAATTGCTAAAAAGCATCATTTAAACGTTCGTGCGACTGCACGGGCGGGCTTGCTCCACGATTTATTTTACTATGATTGGCGGACAACCAAGTTTAACTTGGGGTCTCACGCCTTCATTCATCCGCGAGTAGCTTTACGAAACGCAGAGAAATTAACGGAACTCAGCCCTATGGAAAAAGATATTATTCTTAAACATATGTGGGGCGCAACAGCTGCACTACCAAAGTATCGCGAAAGCGTTGTTGTTAGTTTGGTGGATGATAAGGATGCTGTTGTGGAATTTTTATCACCGATGAAAAAGCGCGCCATGGCTTGGCGGAAACGTAATGTTGACCGTGTATTGAATTTATTAGACAAGTAAGTTGGATTAGATTAGGGGTGCGTATATGGATCAAGTTGCAGAAAAGACCACAGACGCCATTGACTTCGAGCTTTGTCCGAAGTTTGAATGGACGTTTTCAATTTTAGGGAAAAAATGGAACGGCCTGATCATTGATGTTTTATTAAACCTTGGGCCACAACGGTTTAAGGACATCGCCAATAAGGTAAGTAGGTGTTCTGATCGGGTATTAGTTGAACGCCTGAAGGAATTAGAAAGTGACGGCATCGTTATGCGGAAGACTTACCGTAACTCAGCTCTGATTGAGTATGCGTTAACGGAAAAGGGTCAGGATTTAGCAAACGTGATGCGGTCAATTCATGGCTGGTCGGAAAAATGGTGTGACAATCAAACCACATCAGAGGTTGACCAATGTCACCAACCGCTGTAAACTAGTGATTGTGCAAATTGAAAAATGCAATGACGAGAGATCAGTATTTCCGACACAATCATAGAGAAGCGGGTGTTTGGTGGAAACCCGCAGTTTGTTAAGAATGAATTCACTCTTTAAGCAGAGGTTGGGCGTTACTCAGGTAACAAAAAATCTTCCGGTTGATGACCGTTATCAAATTACCGAGTGTACTTTATTAAAGTAAACAAGGGTGGTACCGCGAAAGCTTCGTCCCTTTATATTAGGGGCGAAGCTTTTTTATTTTGTTAAGGAGGATCAGACATGACACTGAAAGACCAGCTGGATAAAATCCGGCAAGAACGAAAAGAAGACATCAAAGACGTAGTCGATCTAAAGAAACTGGATTCACTACGAGTGGAACTGTTAGGTAAGAAGGGCCCGATTACGCAGGCTTTGCGAGGAATGCGCGATTTACCTGCTGACGAACGGCCAAGTTTTGGTCAATTCGCTAACAGTGTTAGAGATGAACTGCAAAGTGCCATTGAGACCCGCCGTGATGAATTAAAGAAAGACATGCTCAATAAGCAGCTAGAGCACGAAAAGATTGATGTGACGTTGCCAGGTAAGCCAGTTGCTCAAGGCCAACCTCACGTTATTCAACAAATTATTGATCAAATTGAGGACTTGTTTATTGGGATGGGCTACCAAGTTTTATCTGGTCCTGAAGTTGAAGAGGATAAATATAACTTTGAAATGATGAACTTGCCCAAAGATCACCCGGCTCGTGATATGCAGGATACGTTCTATATTACAAAAGAAATTCTTATGCGGACGCAAACTTCACCGATGCAAGCGAGAACGCTGGAAAAGCACGATTTTAGTCAGGGACCTTTAAAAATGATTTCACCAGGTGTTGTTTACCGTCGTGATACTGATGATCCGACTCATTCGCATCAATTCCATCAAGTTGAAGGAATTGTGATCGACAAGCATATCACTATGGCTGATTTGAAGGGCACTTTAGAGCTGGTTGCACATGAACTCTTTGGTGACCGATTTGACATTCGTTTACGACCAAGCTACTTCCCATTTACTGAACCTTCAGTTGAAGCGGATATTACCTGCTTTAACTGTGGTGGTAAGGGCTGTGCAGTCTGCAAGTACACTGGTTGGATCGAAGTTTTAGGAGCCGGTATGGTTCATCCAAACGTTCTCGAAATGGCTGGTGTAGACGCCGAAGTTTACGGTGGTTTTGCCTTTGGCCTTGGTCCTGATCGGTTTGCAATGCTGAAATATGGTGTGGATGATATCAGGAACTTCTACTTAAATGATGTTCGCTTCCTCACCCAATTCTCAAAGAAAGGATAATCAGCCAAAATGAAAATCTCTTACAGTTGGTTACAAGAATATTTAGATCTCCAAGTCTCGCCTAAGGATTTGGCCGAAAAAATTGAACGTTCATCAGTTGAAGTTGACTCTGTTACTCAACCCAGCGATGGCTTAAAGAAAATCGTAGTTGGTAAAATTGTATCCATGGAATCACACCCTGATTCAGATCATCTGAAGATTTGCAGCGTTGACATCGGTGAGGACGAATTGTCCCAAATCGTTTGTGGTGCTCCTAACGTTGCAGCAGATAAGAAAGTTATCGTGGCCTTGCCCGGTTCAAGAATCGGTGACAACGTTAAAATCAAGCGTTCGAAGATGCGTGGTGTGGTGTCTAACGGCATGATCTGCGCCCTTGATGAAATTGGCTTTTCAAAAGACGTTGTCCCTAAGGAATGGGCAGATGGTATTTACTTCTTACCTGATGATGCTAAGATTGGTGATCCCGTTTTTCCTTATCTGGGAATGGATGATCATCTTATTGACGTCGATGTTACGCCTAACCGTGGTGACATGCTGAGTGTTTACGGTGTTGCTCGAGATTTAGGTGCGATTTATGGTCAGACGCCCAAATTAAATCATCCCAAGGTCGAAGAAGTAGCAACATCCGCTGCTGATAAGGTTGCACTTGATGTTGATAAAGATTTAGCGCCAATCTATAAGATGCGTATCGTTGAAAACGTGAAGATTCAACCGAGTCCTGTATGGCTGCAAATTAAATTGTGGAATGCTGGCATGCGGCCAATCAACAACGTGGTTGATGTCACTAACTACATTTTATTGAAGTATGGTCAACCATTACATGCTTTTGATTACGGTAAGGTTTCAGGATCAACCATCAAAGCACGTTATGCACAAAAGGGTGAAAAGCTCACCACTTTGGATGAAGCAGAGCACGAATTAAACGAAAAAGATATTGTGATTGCTGATGACCAAAAGCCAATCGCGTTGGCTGGTGTCATGGGTGGTCTCAATTCTGAAATTGATGACCAAACTACAACGGTTGCCATTGAATCAGCTGTCTTCACACCAACGCTGATTCGGAAAACTGCTCAGCGTCAAAATCTGCACACGGATGCATCACAACATTTTGAACGTGGTGTTGACCGTGGCGGAGTTGAAGAAGCCGTTAATGCAGCTGCCCAAATGATGCATGAACTTGCTGATGGCGATGTCTTGAAAGGAATTGTCACTGGTTCAAGCTATGACGTTAAAGATGCAGTGGTTGAAGTGACGTTATCACGTGTGAACCACGTGCTGGGTACTGAATTGACCCTTGACCAAGTTGAAGACATTTTCAAACGACTAGGATTTGGCGTTCAAGTTGATGGTGAAACCTATACCGTGAGTGTTCCTTCCACCCGTTGGGACATTCATATTCCAGCTGATTTACTGGAAGAAGTTGCTAGAATTTATGGCTACGACAAGATTCCAGTTACATTACCGAGTGGTCCAACCACGGTTGGTGCTTTAACCGAAAAGCAGAAACTGATTCGTGATTCACGTCACGTGCTAGAAGCGTTAGGCCTCAACCAAGCGATTTCTTATGCGTTGACGACTCAAACCAAAGCAAATCAATTTATGATGCGTGAAAGTTCGGAAACTGAGTTGAGCTGGCCAATGACGGCTGACCACACGACGCTACGGATGAATTTAATCAGTGGTTTGCTGGATGATGTGGCCTATAATAACGCTCGTCGTGTCAAAGATGTGGCACTGTACGAACAGGGTCGGGTCTTCTACAAAGACTCAGCTGATCAGGTACGGCCAAGCGAGCACGAACACATTGCTGGTGCAGTAAGTGGACAATTAGTCGTTGATCCATTAAAAAACGCCAAGCATAATGCCGTCGATTTTTACCAATTAAAGGGAATCGTTGAACAATATTTGGATAACTTAGCCATTAAAGGTGATGTTGAGTTTGTTGCAACGAATCGTTATCCAGAAATGCATCCTGGCCGGACAGCTGACATTAATATTCACGGTCATTACGTTGGCTTTATTGGTGAAGTTCACCCAACAATCGCTGAGGCTTATAAGATCAATCAGACCTACGTGTTTGAATTAGATTTGGACGCCCTGATTGAGATGCCAAAGGATATGAACCAGTTTGAACCAATTTCCAAGTATCCGGTGATTACCCGTGACGTTGCCTTGTTAGTTGATAAATCGGTAACTAATGCACAGGTATTAGCACAGATTCAGAAAAAGGGTGGCGCATACTTGAAGTCGGTTGAACTGTTTGATATTTATGACGGTAAAAACTTACCAGGTGGTAAGCAGTCGTTGGCTTACACGTTGACGTATCAAAATCCCAATGCAACGTTGACTGATGATGAAGTTAACCAGGCCTTTGAAAAGGTTCAAAAGACACTGACCAGCGAACTGGGAGCTCAGATTAGATAGGGCTTCGTCAGTCTTTTTTCAAAAAACGCTAGAACTTGCCTAGAAAGCTGTTCTAACGTTTTTTGCTTTGAGCCAGCCAGTGGATGGTCAACGAGATTCAGTCTATTTCAAAATTCTTAAGTTCACCATATTTTTACTGCATTGATACTTAAAATCTTGTATAATGGGGCAGATATTGAAAAATGGAACGGAGGAAATACTTTGGATAACGACAAGCAGCCCACTTCCAAACGGCCAGGGAAGAAAAAAATGTCGACCGGACAAAAAATTATTGCGGGAGTCGTCAGTATTTTAGCGTTATTGCTAATTATAAGTGGCGTCGTTTTCTATAATTACTTCCAGTCGGCGTTAAAGCCACTGGATCCTAAGAGTCAAGAAGTTGTTCAGGTTGATATTCCAATGGGGGCTTCTAGTAAAAAGATTGGGTCGATTTTACAAGAAAAGAAAATCGTCAAAAGTGGTTCGGTTTTTAACTACTATGTCAAATCGCATAACTACTCTGATTTCAGAGCGGGTTATTACCAGCTAAATGCTTCCATGACGTTGAACCAAGTTGCTAAACGCTTGCAGCAGGGTGGGACCAGCGAACCGATTCAATCCACAAAAGGAAAAGTACTTGTTACCGAGGGTGCTGGCATCGCGGATATTGCGGATAAGATTTCTTCAACTACCGATTTTAGTAAGGCTGAATTTTTAAGTCTCATGAAGAATCAATCTTACATGAAGACCCTGGAAAAACAGTATCCATCACTGTTATCATCATCAATGGCATCTAAAGATGTGCGTTATCACCTTGAAGGTTATTTATACCCTGCAACTTATATCGTAAACAAGAAGATGTCGCTAAAGTCGTTAGTTAACCAGATGGTGGCGCATACTAATGCTGAACTGACACCGTACTACAAAAAAATAAAAAAGCAGAAACTATCCGTTCAACAAGTTATGACACTTGCTTCACTAGTTGAACGTGAAGGTGTTAGTCAGTCTTATCGACGTCAAATTTCTGGTGTCTTTTTCAATCGAATCGATCAAGGGATGCCACTTCAGTCTGACGTGGCTGTCGAATATGCCATTGGGCATCATAAACAGCATCTTTCTACCAAGGATCTTCAATCCAATTCACCTTATAATCTTTATAAGTTTGCTGGGTATGGTCCTGGGCCTTTTAACAATCCAAGTATGTCAGCGATTCAGGCTGTCTTAAACCCATCTGACCGATCTAAGGGTTACTTGTATTTCGTTGCTAATACGAAAACGGGTAAGATTTACTTTTCAAAGACGCTGTCTGAGCACAATAAGCGTGTTGCGTCACTATCTAAGGTTAATAATTAGTTATTTTATATTGAAGGGATCAACTAAAACATGTCAGTACAACAGTCAAGACCAGTCATCATCGGTGTTACCGGCGGTTCTAGCAGTGGGAAAACGACTGTGAGCCGTGCAATTTACGACCAGTTACAAAACGAATCAATTATGATACTGCAGCAAGATGCCTACTACAATGATCAAGCTAATATGCCTATGGCTGAACGTAAGGCGGTTAATTACGACCATCCATTGGCTTTTGACACTGATCTGCTGATTGAACAGTTAAAACAGCTACGTGATAATCATGCAATCGAAAAGCCAGTTTACGATTACACGCAGTATACGCGTAGTTCGCAAACCATTCACCAAGAACCAAAGGACGTCATCATCCTTGAAGGAATTTTAATTTTGGACGATGAACGGTTACGTGATCTGATGGATATCAAGGTGTTCGTTGATACGGATGATGATATCCGGATCATTCGTCGGATTGAACGAGATATTAAAGAGCGTCAACGGGACTTAGATGGCATTATTAAACAGTACCTAACCACGGTTAAACCAATGTATCACCAGTTTGTTGAACCCACTAAGCGATATGCTGATTTAATCGTGCCAGAAGGTGGCGAAAACCAGGTTGCCATTGACTTGTTGACCACAAAGATTCGTTCAATTTTGATTCAAAAGAAAAACGGCCGTCCTAATATTTAATTCTAATATTCGAATTTAAAGCTTGCGTGAAAGACTGTCGCATGCTATTGTAAGCGACAGTAAACTATAAAAATGTAATGAGGTGCTATTTTGGCTGAACAAAAATCATATCCAATGACTGCCGATGGTAAGGTTAAGTTGGAACAAGAATTAGAAGATTTAAAGATGAACAAGCGTCCGGAAGTAATCAAACGTATCCAGATTGCCCGTGGTTTTGGGGACCTTTCAGAAAACTCCGAATACGAGTCTGCTAAGGACGAACAGAGTATGCTTGAAAGCCGGATCAAGACAATTGAACATATGTTGCAATACGCTGATGTGGTTGATAATAATAATACGGCTGAAGATGAAGTGACTGTTGGTAAAAAAGTCACTTTCAAAGAATTACCCGATGAAGAACCTGAATCATATACCATTGTTGGTGCAGCTGAGGCTGATCCAATGGCTGGTAAGATTTCTAACGACTCACCAATTGCAAAGGCTTTGTTGGGTCACAAAGTCGATCAGGAAATCACCATTGCAATTCCTGCAGGCGATATGAAAGTTAAAATTTTAAAAGTTGAAAGTGCTTCATAATTTCACAAACTTTTTAATCATCATGCTAAAGAGCTATTCCCCAGTGGAGTAGCTCTTTTGTTAATTTAACGCGCTTTATTTCGTTTGATTTCATAGCAGTGAGGACAAAGACTTGCACTTTTGTGAAATCTAGGGTATAAATGAATTGAATGAAAGCGCAAACAATTTGTTGCAAATGAAGGAGACACGCATCATGAAAATGATTATTACTGATCAGGCAAGTAAATGGTTTCATAACGAAATGGGGCTATCAGATGGCCGTGGGGTTAGGTTTTATGGCAAGGTTTACGGCAACACACCTGTGCATGAGGGCTTTTCATTAGCTATGACGCCAGATGATCATCCTGAAAAGCCATATGCGATCACCAAAAAAGATGGTGTCAATTATTTTGTTCAAGAAGATGACCGCTGGTTTTTCAAGGGCTATGATTTGATCATTAATTATGATCCGAGCGTTGATGGGCCGAAATACAATTACGTTGAAAATAGTGAGTTGCAGTAGAACAGTTCTATGGACACAAAATAAGGATAGCTGAGTTATCGTGTTGATAATTCAGCTATCCTTATTTTGTATTTTTAATTAATCATTTCGTCGCTGTTTGTAAATCGTGAAATAACAGATACCAAGACTGACTAAGGTAATGATCAAACCAGTATTCAGCATTGGTGGCCAATATTTAAAATGAATCGTGTGATAGCCATGCTGTAGTTTCAACGCAGTGAAGATACCGGCTGCTTTAACTGGTTTGGTTGAATGACCATCAACGGTGATATGCCAGCCTTTGCTGTAGGGGATGGTCGTCATTAAAGTAGCACTTTTGGGTTTAACATTAGTTGAACCAGTCAAGCTGCTTTGACTGTGCTGTGTGATTTTTAGCGGACTGGCCGCAAGCTTTTTCTGGCCAGTGATGAATTGCTGATTGTTGAATTGATAAAGGGTAAAGTTTTGCAGCCACAAGGTCGATTTCTTTAAAGTGAGTTGTAGCTTAACGGGTTTGCCTTTTTGGTGATCAGCAATGTTAACCACAATCGTATTACGGTAGGTAGGATATTGTGCCAGCGGGTGATTGTTTAAGTTGATTGAGACGTTATCATCGTTCAGGTTTGATCCTAATGTCAGGTAATATGCATCGTTGGTTTTAGGCGTGAAGTTAAAAGTGATCATACCAGGTTTAATTAAATTATTCTTTTGTAAAATAGCACCAGTCAGTTTCGTTTGCTGTTTCACGTTTTGAAAAATGACGTGATCGAAGTTCTGAGCGCTAAATAGATGTTCGTCCTGAAGGTTCCCGGTTAAACTGGCCCACAGGTTAGCTTGATATTGCGTTGGATCCTTTGTCGTGTTATTCAAAGTTCGAATTTTATTGCTGGCAAGAAAACCAATTGGTAAGGCATAGGGATTACGATACGTTGAAATCAAACCATCTTTACGAACACGTTGATAATCAGTAAGGTCAGCACGAGTAGAAACCGGATTGACGATATTTGAACCTAGGGTACCTGAATTTGTTTGTCGGTCAATGACGTATTTCATATTAAATAATGAATCGCTTAAAAGGGTCCCATTTGTGTAGGTTACAAAACCGTCGCCATCAGGATTACCCATGGCACCCATGAAGGTTGGCATGTCCTTTTCCAGAGTTGACGAAAAGACGGAGCCACCATTGAACTGCCCAGACAGCGGATCGTTTTTAGTCCGCATGAAAGTCGGTGTCATTCGGTACCAACCGCTATCATGATCAGTCACTTTGGCGGATTGTGAGGCTAAGACCTGCTGATAATTTTGAAATTCAGGTTTAGTGACGTAACTAATCCGATTCAAGCTGGTAGCGGCACTGCTGGTCATTTCAATCACAGCGAACAGGACGAAAGCGGTCTGATAAAACCATGGCTGCTTATTGGGTAATGCAATTAAGCAAAATGCTGCGATTAATAGAAGGGTACCAATCAGTATCTGATTTTGACTCAAAAAGGAAAAGTGGTTCACGTTGACCCAGACATAAAGCACTGTTCCCATACAGATGAGAATTGGGACAATCAGCTGTTTTAGCGTTGGTGTAAATTCAGGCTGCAGCGCATTAGCAGCTAGCCAAATGAGCCAAAAACTGACAATAAACGAGAAACGGTAGGGGTACCAGATTGGAAATTGCATGCCATGCCATAGCAGGTCTAATGGCTCAAAGCACAGTGATAGGGCTAAAATGGCGGTAACTGCTAAGGCTAGCCATTTTGTTCGGCGCGAATGGTTGTTTTGCAAAAAATAGAAGATCGCACCTAAAACCATTAGACTACCAATAAACAGATTGGGGGTTCCCTTCGGCATTTGATTAAAATTAAAACTGCCTAGAAAGAACTTAGCTAACATTTTGGGTGGAAAATATTCAAATTTTGCCGACCAGTCTGTTTGGGTATACTGATTTTTACTGATTCCCAATGAGTACCAAGTTGGTAATAGCGTCACAGCTGAAATACCGGCGGCTAGTAGTGATCCACTGATAAAACGAAGCAAAGAAGAACGGGCAGCCTTTCCTGAATGGGATTGTGACAGCCAGTACCACAGGAAGAATAGTCCCGCGAATATGCAAACCATATAAGCCATGTAATAATTAATGATGAGAAGTGCCGCTAACCAGCCAACGTAGGTTCTGATTTTGCCTGTGTCTACCAGTTGGATAATGCCCCAGACAATTAATGGCAGAATAATGACAGCATCCAGCCACATTAAGTTAAGTTGATTAGCAATCATCCAGCCCATTAAGGCATAGCTGGTTGAAAAAGCCAAAACTGGCAGGTGCTTTTGAACCTTGGTTTTCATTAGCAGCCAAGCAAAACTTAATCCTGCAGCACCGTACTTAAGGACCGTAATCCAGAAGATGGCGCTTGGAAGTGATTTATCAGGGAATAAGAGTAGGATAAAATTAAACGGACTCATCAGGTAATAAGTCCAGACACCAAACATCTCACCGCCCAATGCTTTTTGGAAAGTGTAGAAAAAACCACTAGGATGACTGAGTAAAGTGTGACGGAAGTAAGCAAAAAAATCGACGTACTGCTGGCCAAGATCGACTGTTAGTAATGTCGATTTGCCAAATGGTCCCATCCCGCGATAGCAAAAGTAAGCTGCCATTACAGCAGCTGGAATAACGAAGCTTAAAAACAGTAGTGATAATTTTTCGTGTTGACGCACCCATTGAACAAATAATCTCAAGAATAAAGCCCTCCGATAGCCTCGTAGAATGGCATCCATTTACGAGTATGTAAGTATTGATATATCCATGGTAATCTAGTGACAAGTTTCTGGTCATCTAAGTTGCGTAATCGCATGTAGTTAATTATACCGTATGTTGATTGACAAACAATGCAAACAAAGCGCAATTAAACAGGTCTTAAAAACAATGAGCTGATTGCGCGGATTTAAAATCATAAAAAGTTTTAAAACCGTTCAGTGTTAATGGTTTCGCTATTGAAATTCTGGTAGAATAATGAAGTTAGATAAGGAGCGTTTAGGACATTGAAAAATTTCTTTAGTCGAGTTACCCAGCACCGAGCGTCTCGCAGTAAGACGTCAACTACAGCTCAAATTCCATTTAGAATGAATTTTCTATTCATTATTGTAGGACTCTTATTTGCAGCGTTAATTGCACAATTAGCATATTTACAAATTCTCCACGGTACCCAGCTTAAAGCTGAAGTTAGCCGGACGGATAGTACCGTTGAAACGAACAACGTTCAGCGGGGGATGATTTTTGATTCTACTGGTCGTGTTTTAGTTGGTAATAAAACCCATCAAGCAATTAGTTATACTAAGGGAGTCAACGTTATGGCTCCGGATATGTATCGGATAGCTAATCGCTTAGGAAAATACCTAACAGTGCCAACCGGATCATTGACTCGACGGAATAGGGCTGATTATTTCTTAGCTTCCTCAAAACGGGCGAAGCAGGTACAGACAAATATTCCGGGAATCAAAAATGCCGCGCAGTCGGATGCTTACGATAAGGAGCTTCAATATCTGTATGCTCATCCTGCTGACTTTCAGTTAACCAAACAGCAGAAGAATGATGCCATGATTTACGCTCGAATGAGTGGGGCGTATTCATTGTCAACAACTTATATTAAGGAAACGGGTGTGACCAGTAAGGAACTAGCCGAAGTCGGCGAACATCTGGGAGAAATGCCAGGTGTAAAAGTTGGTACAAGCTGGACTCGTGATTATCCTTATGGCAGTTCACTCAAGAGTATCTTAGGGACCGTTTCTTCAGAGAAGATTGGGTTACCAGATAATAAGGTTAATCAGTATCTGGCTCAAGGTTATTCCAGAAACGATTCAGTGGGTCAATCCTACCTTGAAGAGCAATATGAATCAGTTCTAAGAGGGAGTAAATCGCAGACTGATGTGGAAGTTTCCGGGACTAAGATCATGAAGGAAGTTAAGCGTTATGGTGGTCAAAAAGGTGATAATCTGCAGCTGACCATCAATGCTGGTTTCCAAAAGAAGTTGCAGTCATTAGTTCGGCAAGCTGAAAGTGGTGCCGGTGGTGTTTCAACTGGGACTTATGCCGTTGTGATGAACCCTAATAATGGGAGCATCATTGGGATGGCGGGTGTTGACCGCAATCCAAGCACGCAAAAAATCACTAATAACGCGCTGGGCGCCATCAATAATTCCATCACTATGGGATCGGTGGTTAAGGGTGCCATGGTTTCTGGTGCTTTAATGGATGGTGTCATCACACCAACGAACAACACCTTGACTGATATGCCAATTACTGTTGGGGGAACGAAGAAGGCATCGTGGTTCAACAAAAACGGTGGTCAAAATATGGCCGTTAATGCTTCGACTGCCCTAGAAGTTTCTTCTAACTCGTATATGATGCAATTGGCAATGAAGGAAGCCGGTTTTAAGTATTCTGAAGGCGCAGCGCTGACCATGAATCCTAGTATTTTCAGCAAAATGCGTGGCTACTTCAACCAGTTTGGACTTGGTGTCAAAACTAGGATCGATCTACCAGGTGAAACTACTGGTATTCAAGGTTCAACGTCTAAAGCACATATTGGGAATGCCTTGGATGAGGCCTTTGGTAACTACGATGCGTACACCACGATTCAAGTTGCGCAGTACATGTCAACCATCGCTAACGGTGGGTATCGAATTCAACCGCATATTTTATCGTCCATTCGTGGCACCAATAAAAATGGCGGGCTAGGAACGGTTAAAGATTCAGTTACTCCAACGGTGCTTAACCACATTGACATGACGCCTGCTCAACGCAAATTAGTCACTGAAGGGCTTTATGATGTTGTCCATGGGACTAACACCTGGAAGACCGGTGGTGAACTGGATACGATTAAGCCGGAGATCTCTGCCAAAACTGGGACAGCTCAAACTTATTATAAAGGGACTGAAACCGTTACCTTGAGTTTGGCTTCTTATGCACCTTCAACGCATCCGCAAGTGGTCGTTGCTTTAGCAATGCCAAACTTGGATTACAACGCTGAAGATAATAACATGAAGTTGGCTAAGTCAATTTATCAGGCCTATTGGAGTTCGGTTCAGTCGACATCGACTTTGAAGTCTGGTAGTACGACGACCAACACTGCCACAGCAGGAAACTAAACTTCTATCAGTTTTAATTTTGCCTGTAAAGTAAATTTACTTAACAAATATAACATTTAGACTGGTAATTACTTTGAATAAATGATAAAATACTACGAGTTAAGGCTATTTGCCAAATCATAAAAACGTAGGGAGGTCACAAGCCATGCGCGTACACATTACATTAGAATGTACCGAATGTCACGAACAAAACTACTTATCAAGTAAAAACCGTCGTAACAATCCTGACCGGGTAGAGCTTAAGAAATATTGCCCACGTCAACACAAGGTGACGTTACACAAAGAAACAAAATAAAGGCATAGGCGATGAGCCTGCGCCTTTTTTATTTAAGACAGGAGGAAACGACCAGATGGCAACAAAAAAAGCAGTTCGTGAAGAGATTATTGCAGCATTGAACGCCATGCCTGATGATGTTCGTCATTTTCAAGCTGGAACGTTATATGAACGATTATTTGAATCCGAAGAGTGGAATCACAGTCAAACAGTTGCAATTACACTGTCGACTGGTTTTGAGTTGGATACCCAGCCCATCATTGAGGCTGCTAAACAGGCTCGAAAAGAGATTGTTATTCCCAAAACATTTAATACTGATCGCAGCATGATTTTTTTACCGTTAACTGACGAAACGGTGATGAAAGAATCCAACTTTGGTATTATGGAACCAGAAAATGGCACTGCAGTACCGAAAGATCAAATTGACTTAATTGTTGTTCCTGGCCTAGGTTTCACTAAAAAGGGAGCACGTCTTGGTTTTGGCGGTGGTTATTATGATCGCTTCTTAGCCGATTACCAAGGACGAACCGTTACCCTTGCATTTGAAGCCCAAATGTTTAAAGAACCAACTTGGCAAGTCGCCGATACTGACGTACTTGTCCAACATGTCATCACGAGCCACTAAGGGGGCAAATAATGCAGCAACAACTCAAACGCTGGTTATCTGGGCCATACATCACCGTAGGATTGATCGTTGTGATGTTTCTGGTGTACGGTGCCATGACGTTGGCTGGTGGCAGTCAAAACGCTCAGGTACTGGTAAATTTTGGCGCTAAATATAACCCCTTGATCCTTGCAGGACAGTGGTGGCGTTTTATAACCCCTATTTTTTTGCACATGGGGTTTGAACACATTCTTTTCAATACGGTAACACTTTATTTTATTGGTATTCAGATTGAAGCCATTTTCGGGCATTGGCGCTATTTAGCGATTTTCTTATTGTCTGGGATTGGTGGTAACTTAGCTAGCTTCGCATTTAACCCTAATTCAATTTCTGCTGGTGCTAGTACCGCCATCTTTGGGTTATTCGGTGCTTTTCTGATGCTTGGGGAGTCTTTTTGGGAAAATCCCTATATTCGGCAGATGACCAAAACTTTTGTCCTGTTCATTGTTCTTAATTTGGCCTTTGGTCTATTCAGTCCTGGTACTGATCTTCAGGGTCATATTGGTGGGTTAGTCATTGGTTTTTTGGCAGGATATATTGTTGGTGTCCCGAAGCTAGGAAAAATTAGTACCGTAAAAAGAATTTTAGCTGTAATCGTTGCCATTCTTATCATGATTGGGCTATACTATTCCGGTATAACGTTGTAAAATAATAAAGTAGTTGTGTGAAATTTCGGAGGATATCGAAATGAAAACGCTCTATGATGTACAACAGTTGTTAAAACAGTTTGGTATATACGTTTACGTAGGGAAACGCTTATGGGATATTGAGGTCATGGCGTTGGAATTGGATCATCTTCATGACGCCAATGTAATTGATCATAAAACGTTTGCACATGCCAAGTTGGTTTTGACACACGAGCACCGTCTCGAAGAAACGCGAGAGAACACGAAATAAGTCTGGAGGACACAAGTTCATGGCAAAGAGTTTGATTGGTATTGATTTAGGTGGTACAACCACTAAGATTGCATTCGTCACCCAAGAGGGCGATATCATGCAAAAATGGAGCATCCCAACTGATATAAGCGAAAACGGTAAGCATATTGTTCCTAATATTATTGCTTCACTTAAGAAGACAATGACGGACTCTGGCTATACCAAAGATCAGTTTATGGGTATTGGAATGGGGACGCCAGGTGCTGTTGATATTGAAAACGGGACTGTTATTGGTGCCTATAACTTAAATTGGACAACTACCCAACGTGTGCGTGACCAGATTCAGGAAGGCGTGGGCTTGCAGCTCGTTTTAGAAAACGATGCAAACGTCGCTGCCCTTGGTGAATTTTGGAAGGGTGCCGGTGAAAAGGATTCTGATGTGATCTTCGTTACACTCGGTACCGGTGTTGGTGGCGGTGTGATTGCTGGCGGCCAATTACTGCACGGTATTAATGGTGGTGCTGGTGAACTTGGTCATATTACCGTTCAGCCAAATGGTTACCTATGTACTTGCGGCAAGCGCGGCTGTCTCGAACAGTATTCTTCAGCAACTGGTATTGTACATGTTGCTAAGGATATGGCAGCTGAATTTACCGGTAAATCACGGTTAAAGGAACTCTTCGACAATAACGAAGAAGTAACTTCAAAGATGGTCGTTTACTTGGCTGATAACGGTGATATTTTGGCTAGCCGAATTGTTGACCGTGTGTCATTCTACCTTGGTTTGGCATTAGCTAACTGTGCTAATATTTTGAACCCAGCTAACATCATTATTGGTGGCGGCGTGTCAGCAGCTGGTAACACTTTATTATCACCAACTACCCGTTACTTCCAAGAAAACACGTTCCCTGCTGTCCGTGACTCAACACGGATCAAGCTTGCTCAGCTTGGTAATGATGCTGGTGCAATCGGTGCTTCATCATTAGCACTCCGGTTTGAAAACGCAAGCGCATAATTAGTTTGGAAGGACGAGACAGATGGTTATTGCAGCAATTTCAACATCGCAACTTTATACGATCATTTTGGTCGTTTTACTGATTGCTTACTTGCTTTGGTATCTATATGGTATCTATCAACGTAATCAAGCAGCAACTTTAATTGACGAAAAAACCTTTAGAGAAGGTATGCGTAAGGCACAAGTCATTGATGTTAGGGAGAAAAAAGACTTTGACGCGGGCCATATTCTTGGTGCTCGTAACATTCCCTATTCGACGATGCGTGCATACTACCAGGGAATTCGTAAAGATTTGCCCGTTTATCTGTATGATCAGGGTAAGGCTATGAGTTCTCGTAGTGCGGTTTTATTAAAAAAACACGGTTACAAAGACATTTACATTTTAAAAACGGGGTACGCACGTTGGGATGGTAAAACTAAAAAATCCTAAGTGTGTGACGAATCGTTGTGTAATCAAATTTTTATGAAGTAACGTGTATGAAAAAAGGGACTTAATTGCTGTTAAATCTAGCAATTAAGTCCCTTTTTATGTTTACTAACTATTCTCTCAGAATTAAATTTTCTAAACTTTAGTAAGCAAACCCATTGTCATTTTCACAAAGTGTGGTAACATGGGATTTGTTGATGGCGTATTTGATATAAATGCAGTGTTTCTAAATTGGCATTTTGTTGATTGGCGTCATTTGAAATTCATTTTAATTACATTTTAATCTTGTTTTATAGAGGTTACGAGCAGGAAGAGTACTTAAATCCGCTAGGCAAAGAAAGTTCCAGTTGATGAAAAGGGACCTTAGCGTTTTAAGGAAGTGCGTCTGTTTTGAGACCTATTTGCGTAATGGCAAATCGTCAGGACACGTTATCGTCCTCAGGCTTGAAAACGAGCCGTAAGCACACATCACACAGGGTGGAATAGCGATTTCAATCGTCCCTATCAGTTTAGAAATAAACTGATGGGGACTTTTTTGTTTTCAGAACATTGCGATTTCAAATAGGTCAGTAATTAAAACGAATATTTTAGAGCAGGAGGCAAAATCACATGAGTAGCTGGCAAATTATCCAGCAAAGTTTACCGCTTTTTGAAAAGGGGTTCGTTCTAACACTTTGGCTGTCACTGATTGGCATTATTGGATCAATTATCGTTGGTCTGATTTGCAGTTTGCTGAAGTATTTCCAAGTACCCGTTCTTGGTAAGATAGCCGCCATCTACGTTGAAATTTCCCGAAATACACCGCTTTTGGTACAGCTCTTCTTTCTGTATTACGCTTTTCCAGTTTTTGGGTTTAAGTTGAATGCGGAAATGTGTGGGATCGTTGGTTTGATCTTTCTGGGCGGCAGTTATATGGCTGAGGGATTCAATGGTGGTTTTGACGGCGTTAGCAAGACCCAGGTTGAAACGGGTAAGGCAATTGGTTTATCGCGTTTGCAATTAGCTCGCTACGTTGTTTTTCCTCAAGGTTTTACACTGAGTGTTCCGGCATTAGCGGCTAACATGATTTTTTTGATCAAGGAAACCTCGATTTTTACGGTTATCGCAATTCCGGAATTAACCAACACTGCACTTGATTTGATTGGCATGTATTACCGATCCAATGAATATTTGTTCATGCTAGTTGTTGGGTATGCTATTATTTTGATTCCATTGTCAATTATTCTCACTATTTTGGAAAAGAGGGTTCGTTATGGCTCATTCGGGAATTAACGTTTTATTTGAAGGCCGTAACCTCATTCGTTTGTTTGGCGGATTATGGACGACGGTCGAAATTGCAGCGGTTGCGTTAGTGTTAGGGCTAATCTTAGGTGTCGTTCTTGGGGTTTTAAGAACCTTTCCTAGTCGTCTGTTGCGATTTGTATTGCGATTATACTTGGAATTTTTCCGAATTATTCCCACGGTTGTCCTGCTTTTCCTGTTTTACTATATTCTGCCAAAGCAAATGGGTGTTAACCTACCTGCAAATCAAGTGGCAACATTAGTATTTGCATTGTGGACAGCCGCTGAGATGAGCGATATTGTCCGTGGTGCTTTAATTTCAGTGCCAAAACACCAACGCGAGTCCGGCATGGCGATTGGCCTCAGTCGCTGGCAACTTTATCGTTACGTGCTGATTCCTCAAGCGGTTTCGCTGGAGTTACCAGCTACCATCAACTTAGTTACCCGTGTGATTAAAACAACCTCGTTGCTGATGCTGATCAGTGTAATGGATGTTATTAACGTCGGGCAACAAGTTGTCGAAGCCAATAACCAAAAATATCCTACTGGCGTCTTTTGGGTCTACGGTATCATCTTCGTGATGTACTTTGTAATCGACTACCCACTATCTTGGTGGGCAAAACGGATGGATAAAAAGAGATTGGAGCGGGCAAATGGCTAAAGAAATCGTCAAAGTCGAACATTTGGAAAAGTTCTATCAAAAGCGTCACGTGTTGCACGACATTAATTTCTCAGTTAATGAAGGTGAAGTAGTTGCGTTGCTCGGACCCTCTGGTTCAGGTAAGAGTACATTGATTCGCTGCTTGAACGGTTTGGAACCTTATCAACAAGGTGAAGTCACCTTCAATGGCGAAAAAATTGTACCAGCAGAAAAGAATTGGCAAAAGATTCGTCAAAAAATCGGGATGGTGTTTCAAAGCTACGATCTATTCCCTAACTTAACGGTTCTGGACAATATTTTGTTGGGACCCGTTAAAGTTCAACATCAATCCAAAGAGGCGGCAACAGCTAGTGCTGAAAAATTACTGGATCAAGTTGGCTTACGCGAGTATGAAAATGCGTACCCGCGGCAATTATCGGGCGGTCAAAAACAGCGGATCGCGATTGTTCGGGCGTTAGCGTTGAATCCTGAATTAATGCTATTTGATGAAGTCACCGCGTCACTTGATCCAGAAATGGTTCGCGGTGTTTTGAACATTATTTCAAATCTAGCACAAGATTCTAACATGACCATGATCGTAGTGACGCATGAGATGAACTTTGCTCAACAGATTGCAGATCGCGTCTTATTCCTGGAAGATGGCAAAATTTTGGAACAAACCAAGGGTAGCCAATTTTTCGAACAACCACAAACTGATCGGGCTAAGGCATTCTTGGATAGCATGGATTTTTAAGTTTTAAAACTGGTCATTTCGTTTTGATTCAGCTTGAGAAAACATCGTTTATTAATTTACTAACCAGACTTTTTATAAAACCAATCATATTTAGGGAGGAATCATAGATGAAGAAATTTGGGTTTAAGAAACTTGGACTGTTTTTGGGCATAGCTGCTAGTTTAGCGTTGGTATTAAGCGGCTGTGGTAGCAGTAGTAAGAGCAGTTCGTCAGCAAGTTCCACCAAGAGAACCGGTCAAAGTACCGTCCAACAAATCAAGAAGCGTGGGACGATTCGGATTGCCGTCTTTGGTGATTTACCGCCATATGGCTGGGTTAATAAGCAAGGGCAGCGTGTTGGTTATGATTTAACTTTAGCACGCCAAATTGCTAAAGATCTCAAGGTAAAGCCAAAGTTTGTGCAAGTTAATGCTAATAACCGAGTGGATGCTTTGAACTCTAATAAAGTTGATCTTGTGTTGGCTAACTTTACCGTGACACCAGAACGGAAACAAGTTGTTGACTTTGCTTCACCATACATGAAGGTTTCTGTTGGAGTCGTTTCACCAAAATCTCAGCCGATTACGAAAGCTAGTCAGCTTCAAGGTAAGAACCTCATTGTGACTAAAGGTACCACGGCTGAAAACTACTTCACTTCAAAGCAGCCCAATGTTAAGCTGCTAAAGTTTGATTCTAAGACCCAGCAATTCAACGCGTTGAAGAATAACCGTGGGGTTGCACTGGCGGATGATAACTCTTATCTTTACGCTTGGGTTAAGGACCAGCCTAAATACACCGTTGGTATCAAATCAATTGGACCAAAGCAATACATCGCACCAGCTGTTAAGAAGGGAAACAAGTCTCTCCTGAACTGGACGAATAAAGAAGTAACATCATTGAATAATAAAGGCTTTTTTGACAAAGACTACAACTCTCAATTGAAGCCATACTTTGGTAAAGAAGTAAAACCATCAGATATTGTTATCAAGTAGCTGACTGATTTGATGCAATAAGCGAAAAACTCGTAGCTTGAATTCCGTTACAATACTTTACGGAATTTTCGGCTATGAGTTTTTTGTTTAGATGCAATATAAAATCCCACAATGATTTGAATTACGAATCATTATGGGATATCTAAATGGACATTGATTGTATAAAGCTTAGTGGTGAGCTGAACGGGATTTACGAGCTGCCCGTTTGCGGTTTTCTTCAAACCGTTCTTCTTCGTCTTCAATTGGTTCGACAACTTTTTTCTTGAATGAGAGTGCTGCACCTGCGACTGCGCCAATAGTAGCTACAGTGCCAAATAAAAATCCTTTGATGAAATGCTTCATTGTTAAAGGCCCCCTAACAGGTTAAAATATGATTTGTTACCTACATTATGCAGGTTTTAGGGCTAAATTTCCAGTCATTAACAAAATTATAGTGGAGTGATCAGTTTGAAAAAAGTACTGGCCATCATTGGGCCAACGGCGGTAGGTAAAACCGCTTTGTCATTGGAATTAGCCAAACAATTTCACGGTGAAATTATTTCCGGCGATTCCATGCAAGTTTACCGTGGTTTGAACATTGGCACCGCAAAGATTATGCCTGCGGAACGGGAAAATATTCCGCATTATTTAATTGATATCAGAAACATTGATGAACGCTACTCAGTCGCCGATTTTGTGGCAGAAAGTCAACGTTTGATTGACGAAATTTCCAATCGTGGTGGATTACCCATGGTAGTGGGCGGTACGGGTTTTTATCTAAAGGCACTACTGTATGATTTGAACCTTGGTGGTGACCATTTTGAGCCATCAGAAAAAGTTAGGAATAAATGGCATGATTATGCAGCACAACACGGTCAGCAAGCGCTGTGGGATCATTTAAACCAGATTGATCCGGATGCAGCTCAAAATATTCCGGTCACCAATGAACGCCGGGTAGTACGTGCGTTAGAAGTTTACGAGCGAACGGGGACGTTATTTTCAAAACAGCAGACCGTCCTAAAACCAAGGTACGATGCGTATGTGATTGGGCTTAATACCGACCGGAGCAAAGTGTACGAACGAATTAACAAGCGAGTGGATCAAATGCTTGACGCAGGGTTAGTGGATGAAGCACGTCGTTTATATGAGGCTGGGGGTGAGCAATGGCAGTCGGGGAAAGGCATCGGTTATCGGGAACTGTTTCCTTACTTTAAGGGTGAAATTTCAAAGGATAATGCCGTTGAGAAAATTAAACAGGATACCCGGCACTATGCAAAGCGGCAACTGACCTGGTTCCGACATCAAATTCCTGTACATTGGTACGATATCATTGCTGATCCAGGCATCAAACGCGAGATTGGTACATCAGTTTCAGAGTGGCTTGAAAAATGATGTGATAAAACATGACATGAAGTGTTGACAGGCAAACAGATAGTGGTATGATTAAACATATTAGAGGGAGGTGAGTGCAATGGCAGAAAAAGAACTACAGCGATCTAAGTCAGTTTTGCCAATTGGTACAGTCATGAAGTTAACCGATTTGACTGCTCGTCAGATTCGTTATTATGAAGAACAAGAATTGGTGATTCCACAACGAACCGACGGAAACCGGCGGATGTATTCTTTAAACGATATTGATAAGTTGCTCGAAATCAAAGATTATTTGGATGACGGTATCAATATGGCTGGCATCAAAGCAATTTATGCGCAGCAGAAGAAGCGAGCTGATGATATGAAGAACGAATCGTTGACTGATAGTGATGTTCGTCGGATTTTGCATGATGAATTTCTCAATATCAGCGGTTTCGAACCTAATTCTGGTCCTTCATTGCATTCACAGCGACCTCTAAAATAACCACAATTACTGACTGTTAACACAATCTATCATTCAAGGAGCGATTTTATGCCAAAACACGATTACACCAAAGACGATATTCGTCAAATGGCTAAGGACGAGAATGTTCAATTTTTACGGTTAATGTTTACGGATCTGTTTGGAACGATTAAGAATGTTGAAGTACCAATTTCTCAATTGGAAAAACTACTCGACAACAAGTTAATGTTTGATGGTTCTTCAATCGACGGTTTCGTCCGCATTGAAGAAAGTGATATGTATCTGTATCCTGACTTATCAACTTGGATGATTTTCCCTTGGAGTAGTGATCGTGGTAAAATCGCACGTGTCATTTGTGAAGTTTACACGACAGAAAACAAACCGTTTGCTGGTGATCCACGTAACAACTTGATTCGTGTGTTGGATGATATGCGTAAAGCTGGTTTCACCGACTTTAACATTGGACCAGAACCAGAATTCTTCCTATTTAAGATGGATGATAATGGTAAACCAACTACTGATTTAAACGATCAAGGATCATACTTTGATATGGCACCAATGGACATGGGTGAAAATTGCCGGCGTGAAATTGTGTTAACCCTTGAAGACATGGGCTTTGATGTCGAAGCTGCTCACCATGAAGTGGCACCTGGTCAACATGAAATTGATTTCAAGTACGCTGATGCACTACATGCTGCTGATAACATTCAGACTTTCAAATTGGTTGTAAAGACGGTTGCACGTAAGTTTGGTCTTTACGCAACCTTCATGCCAAAACCATTAGCTGGTATTAACGGTTCAGGGATGCATCTGAACATGTCACTCTTCCATAAAGATGGTAACGCCTTTTACGATGAAAAAGGTGATTTGCAATTATCACAGGATGCTTACTACTTCTTAGGTGGTTTGCTGAAGCATGCACGTAGCTTTACAGCTATCTGCAACCCAACTGTTAACTCGTACAAGCGGTTAGTTCCAGGTTATGAAGCACCAGTCTATGTTGCATGGTCAGGTTCAAACCGTTCACCATTGATCCGGGTACCAAGTTCTCGTGGTTTATCAACTCGTCTTGAACTCCGGAGTGTTGACCCAACCGCTAACCCATATCTAGCCATTGCTGCTGTTTTGGAAGCCGGCTTAGACGGTTTAAAGAACAAGATCGTGCCTGAGAAGAGTGTTGATCGTAACATCTATCGGATGGATGACAAAGAACGTAGTGACAGTCATATCACTAATTTGCCTGATACATTACACAACGCACTTAAGGACTTATCTGCTGATGAAGTGATGCGTAAAGCTATGGGTCCACATCTATATCCTAGCTTTATTGAAGCTAAGAACTTGGAATACGATGCTTATCGTACTCAAGTTTCTAAGTGGGAACGCGATCAGTACCTCGAATTATATTAATGAATCTCTGATTTTTTAAAAATGACGGATAGCCTGTTTACCAGTCGATATGATTGGTAGACAGGCTATTTTGACGGTTAAATAACAGTTTAGCGGTTCTTCTGGGTGCTGTGCAGTTGCTAGGGATGAAGATTTCTTTTAAATATCGACTTTTTCTTTAAAACTGCTTTATTAATCGTAAATTATCATTTAAGATTAAGTATATACAGCGAGAAATAACAATCGAGGGATAAATATATGCCGAATAATAATGAAGAAACAAATCAGGAAGTAACGCCGGGTCAGGCTCAGCTTGATTCGTCACTTACTCAAAAAATTAAATACTTGCAGACACTGCAGTCTGCGTTACATGAACACGATGATCGTCAGATTTATGAATTGATCGATAAGCCACGTTATGATCGTGAAGTTAAGAAATCGAGATCGACAACTAAGACTCAGAATTTGGCGGACTTGGTAGCCAATGATCATGAACAGCTCAGTCATTATTTAAGTGAGAATTTAATCGATTATCTCGGAAAAACTTACCCATTTTTCTATTATGATGAAGTTCGTAATGGTGAGTTTGATATCTACTTTGGTAATTGGTGGGATCGCCGTAAGTTTGGTAAATTGGACGTCTTAAATGTTGCCTTTGAATTTGACGAAACTGAATATGGTAAGCTGAAACGCTCCTTTGAGTTAGATGCGCTTAATCAGCGTTACAATACCGATAATATCGCTGAGATTTCTGCTAACAGCGCTCAACTTCAAAAACTCATTGATGGTCAGGATGAACGTGACCACCAAAAAGAAACGCTCCGCCAGCAGCTCAAAGAAGTTAGTCAAAAGAGCACGTTGCCATGGGATTCTGGTAAAGTCAAAGAAGAACGTCAAACCATTGTGGATCAGTTGTCAAAATTAGCTGATGATGACGAAGAAGCAATCAATGCTAATAAGAAGATCAAGGAAAACGATGAAAAAATTCTGAGTCTGTCAAAAGAAGATACCATTTTGACGTATGAGAAACAGAGCATTCAGCAAAGATTTGAAGATTTTTCACACTTTGAATCTCATAATCAAAGTTTGTATACGGACTACCTGACGAGTTTGATTGGTAAAGGGCAGGTGAATGTTGATGATTAACGAGAATGATCCATCGACGCTAAGTACAAGCGGCAGATTACTATCCTACAATAATGCAGTTAAAGAGGGATTAAAGATTGGTCAGCAATTCACCGAACTAATGGACCAACTGATTAACACTAAGGACCCTAAAGAATTGGTGGCTGCCGCACAAACGTTATCGGTCTTTGAACTTGACAGCGATTACGTGACTTTTCCTCACCAGTACAATAATGCCGATTACTATTTGGTCTTTATGAGCCGATTGCTTGAATTACATGACCAAGGCGAAGCAATCACCTTAGACTCGCACGAGGACAATCAGCACTTAACTCAGCAAATTTCAGCGTTAGGTGATCTGGGTGTGTTTGCTTTTGTGTCAGCTAATGACAATACTGGTGGCGTTTACTATCAAGATAAAGTCACGGGTGAAACACTGTTTTACCTGAATCTCAAACGTCGAATGATGCGTATTAATAGTAGTGCGATTACAAAATTGTTTATTGAAACGTATGCGGACAAGCTTGAAAAAGAACATTTACTGTCGGCAACTGACTTGTTAATTGCATTTGGGCAAGCGCTTAAAGCTGACTTCGGCTTCGATGTTGACTTCAACTTGTTAGATACAAGTAATAACGAATTTTACGCCTTTCAAACTAGTAATCTATCCGGCGAAATCGTCGATAAACTATTTGTGGCTGCGGCATCAGAAAATTACATGTTGAAGCACGATAAAGACGGTGCGGTGTTGGAATTGGCGCCAGACCTCAAGCTTAAGATAGCCAGTCATAACGCAACTGGGGGAGCAGCCTGGGGACTGTATGTTTCTGATGAAGATCAGACGGTTTCCTGGTTCAAAGTTTTGTTAGAATATCCTTTCTTGCGTAAGTGGTATCTTGAAAATATTGATGACTTGCAGATTCGTTCAGACAACTTAGTTTTTTAGAGGTGATATATTGACGTTAGATTTAGCTAATTTATTACAAACTGCTATTCAACGGCGTAATCAGTTTAATTACGAGCATCAGGTTGCAGTGAGTCCTGAAGAGGGGTTACGGGTTGATTACGTGGCATTGCACGTCTCGTTAGGTCATTTAGCCGATTTAATGGGTTGGTTTAAGTTGGTACAAGAAAAGCCTGCTATTTCACCTGATGAGCTGCTTAAAGCATACGTTGAGGTGATTGACCATACCTTTCAAGTTGCTGCTAGGCAGACGTGGTCTCACTTAATTGTGATGACACCGGATGATTTAGAGGCTTTAAAGCAAAAACGGCCGGCTAAGAGTTTAAGCCAACAATACTTGGCAATTTCTCATTTTATTGATCAGTCGTTTTTTGATCGGCAGCAAGCGGCCTTTCAACATGCTTGGCATTTAATTTTAAAATGGGGATTTGTTGATTTAGGTTTCACTGAGGAACAAATCCAAACCGCTTACTTAAAAACTAATAAATAAAAGAAAAGGGATTGTTTATCCAACTCGATAAACAATCCCTTTTTGAATCTAAAAACGATTAACTGATGTGAAGTAATTTGAAAAATAATTGCACGTAAGCGCGCTTCGGTGATGAACCTAAATGCTTTGACTGAGCTCGCTGACGACTTGCGCTGAGATACAATTCCCATACGCCTGCAAATACAAACAAGCCGATAATAAATGAGATGAAAATCATCGCAATCCCCCCATAAACTTAGATTTCAATTACGTTACAAGTACATTATGGTTTTATGACATCGAATTTGCAAGTTATTTTATTCAAAAAGTTTGGGTGTACAGACAATTGGTTGAGAGGGGCAGATACCTCTTAAAACATTATTTGTATCGTACAATAACACGTTAGTAAAGCATCTTTATTGACACTGATTTTATCCATTAAAATTAATTTTAATGGATAAAAATTTTCAAAAAAATTCTAGGTAAACTAAACCCACGTGATCAAAACAATCATCACGGGTAGTTTACCTAGAAAAGACTAATCGTTTAATTAAATAGTGCGGCAAGAGAGATTCGAACCCTCGACCTACGGTTTAGAAGACCGTTGCTCTATCCAGCTGAGCTATTGCCGCATAACAATGAAACAACACGTATAATTATATGTGAATAGTGGGGTTAAGTCAATCACAAAAGCGATTTATTGGTGACTAAAACTAATATTTATTCGATTCTGATGTCAGCAATTATTAAATCAGTTTTTCCAACTGTGTTTTAGCGATAGCTTAAAGAAAGCTGGACAAATTTCCAATATATTCAAATAATTGGTAGCGTTTTCTTACAATTTAATCGAATACAATTGAAATACTGTAGCACTCCTGATAAAATAGGGACAAGTTGATCAGCTGGAATTAATCATACTTTTGGAGGAGTATTGTTTAATTTCAGATTCTAATTTTTTGATTGACTAAACGTATCAGATTAGATATTTGTACGGAATAGGCAGTTATATTTCAGTGAAGTGATTTGATTAATGGAGGGACGTCACTTTTATTAAAGGATGGGGAAACGTTATGAGTAGAATGATTGAGATGAAAGGCAAGCACTTTGGTCGTTTGACAGTAATTCGCCAAAACGGTCAGGATCCAAAGAATGCTGATTTATTGTGGGAATGTCGTTGCAGCTGCGGCAATATCGTTACAGTGGATGGTTCACGTCTCCGCGGAGGCTATGTCAGAAGCTGCGGATGTTTGCGTCGGGAACTAGCGCGTGAACGATATACAAAAAATGAGGGCTTCACCAAAAACATGGGAAATCCGCAGAATTTACGCACTAGTGATGGCATTATGGTTTCTTCTATTAAAGAGTCTCAGCGCAACACATCTGGGGTGGTCGGAGTTTCCTATGATAAGACCACGGATCGTTGGTTGGCTCGTTTGATGTATCAGGGACACTATGTGTTGCTTAAAAGCTTTGAAACTAAGGCAGAAGCAATTGATGCACGCAAAGAAGCAGAAAAAGTATATTGGCATAAATCAAAAAAGAACCCACAAACAGCTATGTAGAATTGAGTAAAAAATTGGGTTAATACAACTGACTATTGGTTACATCAAAAAGAGCGCTGAATGTTCAGCGTTCTTTTTTAGTTTAAAGATTGAAAATTTAAATCTGGTTTTGATGAGTGAATCTAACAGCGGTACCATACGCGGCAACAGACTGCATGTCAGTACCGATTGAACCGGAGTCAAAGCGCATCATGACTACGGCGTCTGCGCCAAGTTCAACGGCGTTTTGTCTCAGCCGTTCAATCGCCACGTCTCTGGCCTCAATCAACATTTTGGTATAGTCTTTAATTTCACCACCAACGATGTTTTTCAGGCCCGCGCCAATATTTCTGACAACGTTTTTTGACTGCGTGGTTAAGCCAAAAACTTCACCAATAATTTCGTATTCTTTACCAGGAATTTGCTCAGTTGTTGTGACAATAATTTCTGACACATGAATACCCCCTTTATTTGAAGTCAGTGTATCATGAATGATTCGAAAATACCAAATTGATCAGAGTAAAATCTTCGTAACTTCACCAGCCCGAATGATGCGCTTCTTGGCAGTGGCTTCATCAACGATAACTAACTGACCTAAGGCATCGACATCAATGACTTTGCCGGTTACTGAAGAGTGTCCAATTTGCATTTGAATTCGCTTATTCATCAGGATCAAAAGACGCTTATATTCACCAATAAATTTCGAATTGGTATAGGTGGTGCTTGAGTAATATAGATTGCTGGCTAATTCAATTAAAAAGTTTGTACGATCAAATGCCGTAGGTGGTTGTATGAGCAGATTTCCAGCAATTGTTTCAAGTTCTTGAGGAAAATTAGGCTGGTATAAGTTGATGCCAACACCGATAATTACTGACTGTTTGGCACCTTGCTCTACTAGTATGCCAGCAACTTTACGGTTGTTTAGATAAATATCATTGACCCATTTAACCTGAACTGAAAGGTTAAAGCATTTTTTGCTCGCTTTGACGATGGCCATTGCCAGACTCGTAGTAAATAGGCCAGTTTTTTCAGGCTCAACGGTTAAGCTTGGTAAAACCAATGAAAAATAGAGACCACCAGCGGACGAGTAAAAGCGACGAGCACGCTTGCCGACACCGGCCGTTTGCTGGTCAGCCCATATCAAACAGGGATTTTGGATGGTCTCTTGCTGGGCTAATGTTTTTGCATATTGATTGGTTGAACCGATTGAGTCAACGTGCAATAAGCTGATTTTAGTTTTCGTTCGATCGCGTAACTTGTTTTCAATATCCCTGTCGTTCATTGTTTTACCTCCAAGATGTGATTATTATAACATATATCATTTTAGTCATCATTTGGTTAATTAGTTTGATAATCAAACTATTAAAACGATTGGAAACGCTTTCTTAAATAGTGCAGATACGTGTAAGAAAGCGGGTCGTACGTAGTCAATTTTGGAAAATTACTTGACAGTGACTCTGATTTTAGAATATGATAACGCCATCAAATACTTTGATGTTTGAAATAGTTTTGAAGGAGGTGCTTTGCGACCTATGCAATTAACTTCTCAAGAGATTCAAGAGCTTATTCCTAACCGGTTCCCGATTTTTTACATGGATGGCGTTAAAGAACTTGTTGCTGGCGAATCAATCACTGCTATCAAAAACGTCACCGCTGATGAAAGCTTTGTTAACGGCTATCGTCCAGGTGAATACGTGATGCCGCCAGCGTTGATTGTTGAATCACTTGCACAGGCAGCTTCGATTCTGATCTTGAAATCGCCGGCTTTTGAGCATAAAACTGCTTACTTAGGCGGGATTTCTAAAGCTGAATTTCTGAAGGACGTTCACGCTTCAGATCAGTTAGAGCTTAAAGTCAAAATGAAAAAACAGCGTGATAATATGGGCGTTGTTTCGTGTGAGGCTGTGGTTAACGAAGAAGTTGTCTTGAAGGCTGAGCTGATGTTTATCGTTGAACCCGAAGAAACCGTACGTTAACTACCGAAATTCTCACTGGTATTGTTTGGAAATGGGATCATTTGCGAATCAAAATAGGTGATGAATAGATGGATTATTCTACGGCCAAACGGGTCAACCAATTATTAACAACGGTATATGGCGATATTGTGAGAGTAGAGGAATTGGCTCTGAGAACGAGTCAGTTTAAAGATATTTCCCTCAAAGAAGTACACGCTGTAGACGCGATTTCAATGTACGAACATAAGACCACTTCGGAAGTTGCTCGTGAGTTACGAATTACTCCAGGAACTTTGACAACTATGGTTAATCATTTGGTTAGAAAAGACTATGTTAAACGTCTTAGAAGCGATGATGACCGACGTTTTGTCCGTCTAGGGCTGACGCGTCGTGGTCGTTTAGTTTATCGTGCTCATGCGTCTTTTCATCGGCAAATGGTTGAAAGCCTTGCTAAGGGGATGGATGATGAGCAACTTAAAATCATTGAAAGAGCACTGTTAAATTTGGAAGCGTTTCTCGAATTCGCTTCACCAACTCCAAATAAGTGAGGGGTTACTTAATGACAGGTATTCAAATTGTCCAAAGTGCTAGTACGGTCCCAGAACGGGTAGTTCCCAATGACGAGCTGAATGCCTACATGGATACTTCAGACGAATGGATTTCCACGCGAACGGGGATCAAGCAACGACATGTTTCAACTGGACAGACCACTAGCGATTTGTGTACTCAAGTCGCACAGAAGTTGCTGGATCAAACTGATTGGCAAGCTTCAGATTTAGACTTTATCATTGTTGCCACCATGTCTCCAGACTATATGACACCTGCAACAGCCGCCATTGTTCAAGGGCGGATTGGTGCCAAAAAAGCGTTTGCGTTTGATTTAAACGCTGCTTGTTCGGGTTTTATTTACGGACTAAAAGTGGCAGAGGGATTACTGCAGACTCCAGGTACGCGAGGCATGTTGATCGGTGGCGAAGTCTTATCCAAGTTAATTGACTGGCACGAACGCTCGACTGCAGTTTTGTTTGGCGATGGTGCAGCGGGTGTTTTGTTAGCTAATGATAAGCAAACTGAGTCAGCGTTTCTAGCCTCAGACCTTCAGACCATTGGTGATTTAGGTGATAAGCTGACGGCTGGTTATCAGCCTGTTAACTCTGTTTTTGCCAGTGATTCGACTGACCCGCACCAGCGTTATTTTGAAATGGATGGTCGGGCAGTTTATAAGTTTGCAACACATCAGGTGCCTGAATCGATTCAACGCGCGGTAACGAAAGCCGGTCTGTTGGTTCAGGACGTTGACTATTTTATTTTACATCAGGCAAATCAGCGAATTCTTGATCAAATCGCTAAGCGGTTGGATCAACCCAGTACCAAGTTTCTGACTAATGTGGCTGATTACGGCAATACGTCGGCAGCCAGTGTGCCAATTTTACTGAATGAAGTTATTCAAAACGACACCATTCAACGTGGTCAAATCATCGCGTTGAGCGGTTTTGGTGGCGGATTAACCGTTGGTACACAAATTATCAAATACTAAACACAAAAAATAAATGATAGCTTAAGGAGCTCAAATATTATGACTAACGACGAAATTTTTTCAAAAGTACAGGCAATTATTGTAGATCAAACTGGTGAAGATGCAGAAAAGGTTACTATGACGACCAACATCAAACAAGATTTAGACGCTGATAGCCTGGATATTTTCGAAGTAATCAATGAAATTGAAGATGAATTCGACATTAAGATTGAAACTGAAGAGGGGATTGAAACCGTTTCTGATTTGGTTACCTTTGTTGAAAAACAATTAGCTGACAAGGAGTAAAAACAAGCTTATGCAATTAGATCCATTTATGCAGTCATTAGGATTAAAATATCCGATTTTTCAAGGCGGTATGGCATGGGTCGCAGATGGCCGTTTGGCGGCCGCGGTATCAAACGCTGGCGGACTGGGAATTATTGGTGCTGGTCATGCCTCTGGTGAGGTCGTAGCTCAGGAAATTGAACGGGCTAAGTCACTAACTGACCGGCCTTTTGGTGTGAATGTGATGCTCCTTTCTCCACATGTGGAAGATGTCGTAAATGTTATTTTGAAGGCGCACGACAGCATTACGGTAGTCACTACTGGTGCTGGGGATCCTTCCAAATACCTTTCGATGTTTAAAGCTGCTGATATTAAGGTTGTTCCGGTAGTGGCTTCGGTTGCGCAGGCTAAACGGATGGCCAGAGTGGGCGCTGATGCTGTCGTAGCTGAGGGTATGGAGTCAGGTGGTCATATTGGCAAGTTGACGACGATGGCTTTAGTTCCTCAAGTAGTTGATGCCGTTAACATTCCGGTAATTGCTGCTGGTGGAATTGCCGATGGACGCGGTTTAGCTGCTGCCTTCATGCTGGGTGCAGTAGGCGTTCAGATGGGAACTCGATTCCTCGTTGCAGCTGAATCCAAGGTTCACCCCGATTATAAACAAGCGGTGCTTAAAGCGAAGGACATCGACACGGTAATTACTGGTGAATACGCTGGTCATCCTGCACGTGTTCTTAAGAATCCGATGGCAAAACGGTTTATTCGGCTTGAAAAGGCTGAGGCCGCTAAAACTGAGCCTGATTTTGGCGAAGTTGAAGAAATTGGTAATGGTAGTTTGCGGACCGCTGTTTTAACGGGTGATCGTGAAAACGGTGCCTATATGGCAGGCCAAGTGGCTGGACTAGTTAAACAGGCACAACCTGCCGCGGAAATTTTGGCTGATGTCTATGAACAAGCTACAAAATTGATGGGTGGTGTCTAAACTGAAGGTTGGATTATTATTTAGCGGTCAAGGTGCGCAAAAAACGGGTATGGGTGAAGAGCTGTATCAGCAAAACGCAACTTATAAAGCGGCCATCGACCAGGCTAGTCAAACACTTGATATTGATTTACCAAAACTATATTTTGATTCGTCAGCTGCAGATCAATTATCTGAAACACGGTTTACGCAACCTGCAATCGTAGCAATGAGCTGTGCGCTTTACGAGGTTGTCAAAGAACAACTACCGACCGTTGTAGCTGGCATCGGGCTTAGTTTGGGCGAGTACAGTGCCTTAGCAACCAGTGGCTTCATGACCACTGCACAGGCATTGAAACTTGTTCAACTGCGTGGTCGTTTGATGCAACAGGCTAGTGATGCACAGCCAAGTAAAATGGTTGCAATCATGAACACGCCAATTGAGATGATTCAAGAAGCTTGCGATGCAGCCAAAAGCAATGGACTGGTTTCAATTGCAAACGTCAACACGCCTAAACAAGTCGTGATTGGCGGTGAAGTTGAGGCAGTGGATGCGGCAGTTAGTTACTTAGAATCAAAAGATGTCAAACGCATGGTACCCCTCAAAGTCAGCGGCGCTTTTCATACGCCTCTCATGCAGCCAGCTCAGTCAGAATTGCATGATGCATTAACAAAAGTGAACTGGACACAGGGTACCTTTCCGGTAATCAGTACAACGACTGGTAAACCATTTAAAACCAATGAATTAACACAAACACTGACGAATCAGCTGATATCTACCACTAGATTCACGGATGCCATTCAGCAATTGAATGGTCAAGTTGATGTTGTCATAGAATTAGGGCCTGGTAAGACCCTTATGAGTTTTGCTCGGAAAACAGTTAAGGGGATTGATTATTATCATATTGATGACGTTGATACCCTTAATAAAACGATGACAGCTTTAAGGGGTGAATAAGTTTGGAATTAAAAGGAAAAACGGTTTTAGTGACCGGCAGTACACAGGGTATCGGACTTGCTATTGCGCAAGCTTTTGCAAAACAGGGTGCCAACGTTGTGATTAATGGTCGCCATGGGGCAGCAAAAGAGGTTATTTCCTCGATCCAAGCGGAAAACGTCATGTGTTGGGACCTCTCGGCTGATATCACTGATCCAGATGCTGTTAAAACGATGATTGACAGTGTTTATGAAAAGGCTGGTCAGCTTGATATTGTGGTTAATAATGCCGGTATTGTGAATGATAAGCTGCTTAATCGAATGAGTGAGGCTGATTTTAGTCAGGTGATCAATACCAACTTGACCGGTACGTTCAACGTGATCAAAGCCTGTCTGCGACCAATGTATAAAGCTCGCCGTGGGGTTTTCATCAATATGGCAAGTGTTATCGGTTTGACAGGTAACATCGGTCAAGCTAATTATGCTGCTAGTAAGGCTGGAATTATCGGCTTGACTAAGTCAGTAGCTAAGGAAGCTTCAATGCGGGGTATTCGTTGTAATGCGATTGCGCCAGGTATGATTGATACCGCAATGACAGCACAATTGTCCGATAAAGTTAAAGCGGAAATTTTAAAACAAATCCCGTTAAAACGTCTGGGGTTAGCCCAAGAAGTTGCCCAAGCAGCTATCTTTTTAGCAGAAAATGACTATATTACAGGTCAAACCATCACAGTTGATGGTGGCCTAACAATGCAATAAGGAGCGAGTGTATGACTAGAGTAGTGATTACAGGAATGGGTGCATTAACACCGATTGGTAATAGTGTTTCAGAATTTGAAGCGGGTCTACTAGCTTCGAAGGTTGGTTTTCAACCGATTACACATTTTGATGCCAGTGAAACTGGTATTACTTTAGCTGGTGAATTACATGATTTCGATCCGTTAAAACGACTTGGCAAGAAAGATTTACGCCGAATGGATGCTTTTAGTCAATACGCAATGTATGCTGCTTCAGAAGCCGTAGAACAAGCAGGTATTGATGAAACGAATACTGAACCGGAATCAATGGGTGTTATCTATGGTTCAGGGATTGGTGGTTTGACGACCATTCAAGAGCAGGTCATTAAGATGCATGACAAGGGACCTCAACGGGTTTCCCCAATGTTTGTGCCAACGTCGATTTCAAATATGGCTTCCGGTAACATTGCCATTCGTTATCATGCCAAAAATATTTGTACAACGATTGTGACTGCTTGTGCTTCGGGAACCAACGCCATTGGTGAAGCGTTCCGCCAAATCAAGGAAGGCCGCGCACAAGTTATGCTGACTGGTGGCTCTGAAGCTTCAGTTAACGAAATTGGGATTGCCGGTTTCGCTGCTCTATCGACGTTATCTAAAGCTACTGATCCGAAGAAAGCTTCCCTGCCGTTTGATGCTGGCCGGTTGGGCTTCGTTATGGGTGAAGGGGCTGGTACTTTGGTACTCGAATCCCTGGAACATGCTCAAAAGCGCGGTGCTAACATTTTGGCTGAAATCGTCGGTTACGGTGCGACTTCAGATGCTTACCATATGACATCACCAGATCCTGAAGGGACCCAAGCAGCACGTGCCATGCAACTAGCCATTGATGAGGCTGGAATTAAGCCTGCTGATGTTGACTACATTAATGCTCACGGGACTGCCACTATGGGTAATGACAGCGCTGAATCAAAGGCAATCAATACCGTCTTTGGACAGGACAGTGATGTGCTAGTTTCTAGCACTAAATCCATGACTGGTCATCTATTAGGAGCAGCCGGTGCCATCGAAGCTGTTGCGACAGTGGGTGCACTGCAGACCGGTAAGTTGCCAGAAAACGTTGGCGTTGTCAATCAAGATCCTGAATGCCAGGTCAACTTGGTAAATGACGCTAACCGTGACCATGAAACTGAATATGCCATCAGTAATTCATTTGGCTTTGGGGGACATAACGCCGTCTTGGCATTTAGAAAGTGGGCGGACTAATGACACTTGAAGAGATCCAAGCCATTATTCGTCAAATCAACGATAGCGATATTCGTGAAATTGACCTTGATTATCAAGATATCCATCTTTATCTCAACAAAAACAAAATTAGCCATCAAAAAAATGAGGCTGTTGATCAAAAATCGGTCTCTGCTAAGTCAGCTGATGAGCCTAAGCAGCCAATTCAAGCACCCCAGCCTGATTTAGAGACGCCAAAGCCAGCGGCAAAAGAAGCAACGGCAATCAAAGCGCCACTCGTTGGCGTGATTTATTTGCAGCCTTCTCCTGATAAGCCGGCATACAAATCAGTGGGTGATCACGTTAGCGTTGGTGAAGTAGTTTGCGTGATTGAAGCCATGAAGATGATGACCGAAATTAAGAGCAAAGTGGACGGCACCATTTCGAAGATCCTAGTTGAAAATGAAGAAGTGGTTGAATATGATCAACCACTATTTGAAGTAACTAAATGAGGTGACAAAATTTGTCAGAAGAAGCAGCAACACACGAGTTAGACGTCGTTGAGATTCAGAAAATTTTACCACACCGGTATCCGATGTTGTTAGTTGACCGGGTACTTGACTATGTACCAGGTGAAAAAGTGATTGCGAAGAAAAACGTCTCCGTTAATGAAGCCTTTTTCCAAGGTCACTTTCCAGGTAATCCAGTAATGCCAGGCGTTTTAATCGTTGAAGCAATGGCACAGGCTGGTGCAATTGCACTGTTGACCATGCCAGAATTTAAAGGGAAGACAGCTTATTTTGGCGGTATGAATAAGGTTAAATTCCGTAAAATGGTTAAACCTGGTGATACTCTGAAATTAGAAGTTACTCTGGAAAAGATTCGCGGCAACGCTGGCCTGGGTCACGGTGAAGCATACGTCGAAGGTAAAAAGGTTTGTTCAGGAGATCTCACCTTTATGATTGGGTAGGTGAAAAATATGTTTAAAAAGGTCTTAATTGCTAACCGTGGCGAGATTGCGGTGCGAATTATTCGGGCGCTGCGAGAACTTAACGTTCAGTCAGTGGCAATCTACTCAACCGCGGATGCGGATGCTCAGTATGTAAAATTGGCAGATGAGGCTGTCTGCGTGGGCGGTCCTCAACCGGCTGACTCTTATTTGAATATGCAAAATATTGTGAGTGCGGCGGTACTGACAGGTGCCGAGGCAATTCATCCAGGATATGGTTTCTTGTCGGAAAATGAGGAGTTTGCTGAGCTTTGTGAGACCTGTCATATTACTTTTATTGGTCCAAAACCAGACACGATCTCATTGATGGGAAATAAAGCAAACGCCAGGATTCAAATGCAAGCGGGTAACATCCCAGTGATTCCAGGAAGTACCGGTTTTTTGAAGGATGAGGCTGATGCCGTTAAAGTCGCCAATGAAGTGGGTTACCCCGTGATGCTAAAAGCAGCATCTGGTGGTGGCGGTAAGGGTATCCGCCGCGTTAAGAACGAAAGTGAAATGCGCGAGGCTTATCAATCAGCCACTAAAGAAGCCCAACTTTCATTTGGTGATCAGAGAATGTACCTGGAAAAAATTGTCGCGCCGGCTAAGCACATTGAAGTACAGGTTTTTGCTGATCGATTTGGTCATGTGACGGCTTTTCCAGAGCGGGATTGTTCGTTGCAGCGAAGACAGCAAAAAGTATTAGAGTTGAGCCCTTGTCCGGTAATGACACCACAAGAACGTCAGCATTTACAGGAAATCGCCATTCGAGCCACAAAAACGATTAAGTACCTAAATACGGGTACGATTGAATTTTTGATGGATAAGGAGCATCATTTTTACTTCATGGAAATGAACACCCGAATTCAAGTCGAACATCCAATCACCGAAGCAGTGTCCGGTATCGACTTGGTAAAAGAACAAGTCAGAGTAGCTTCAGGAGAGGCACTTTCATTCGACCAGGAAGATCTTAAACCTCAAGGATTTGCGGTTGAAGCTCGGGTTAATGCAGAAGATCCATCGCTGGATTTTATGCCCCAAGCCGGTGTCGTTAAACAGCTTAAACTACCTGGAGGACCCGGCATTCGTGTTGATAGTGGTATTCAGTCTGGAGATATGATTTCACCATTTTATGATTCGATGATCGTTAAAATCATCGCTCACGCGAAAACGTATCAAGAGGCCCTTAAAAAGCTAATCGATGCCCTGGACGAATTTGAGTTAGATGGTATTAGTGCTAATCAAGGCTTTTTGGAAGACTTGTTAGCTGACCCAATCGTTCAGCAAGGAACCGCCACCACGGATTATGTGACGAAGCAGTTCATGGCGAAATTTGCTAGTCACGCTATTCGGGAGGTGTCTTAGATGTCATCGTTTGGGGAACACGTTAAGCGGTTTTCATCACGTTCTGTGTCGATGCTGAAGCACTATCAAGCAAAAGTGCCTAACGGTATTTGGCAAGAATGCCCGCATTGTCATGCCAGCTTTTACTTTAAGCGTGCGGGTCAATATCGGGTTTGCCCTGAGTGCGGTTATGGTTTTCGAGTAACTGCTCGCCGTCGTCTAAAAATGTTGACGAAAAACTTTGAAGAATGGGATACTGATTTGGAAACTAAAGATCCAACTGAATTTCCAGATTATGAGCATAAAATCAAAAAAGCTCAATCAGTCACGCATCTTAAAGATGGTGTTTTGACGGGCAAGGCACTGATTGATGAGTATCCGGTTGCCTTAGGAATTATGGATCCTTTATTTATTATGGGCAGTTTAGGGACTGCTAACGGTGAGCGGATTGCCCGAATGTTTGAAAAGGCGACTGAACAGCGATTGCCCGTTGTTTTACTGACTGCATCTGGCGGTGCTAGGATGCAGGAAGGAATTTATTCCTTGATGCAGATGGCAAAAATTAGTCAGGCCGTAAATGACCATTCGGCTGCTGGATTAGCTTATATTTCCGTCATCATGGATCCAACAACGGGTGGTGTTACAGCTAGTTTTGCCAGTCAAGCAGACATTACCCTAGCTGAACCTAAAGCATTGTTTGGTTTCACTGGTAAGCGCGTCATTGAACAGACCATTAATAAACAACTGCCAGATGATTTTCAAAGTGTCGAAAACAGTTACAAGCGTGGCTTTATTGATGAAATCGTTTCTCGTGAGCAGTTGCCTAACCGGCTTAGCCAGCTACTGGGAATCCTCGAAGCCAAGGAGTGGGGTGACACAAAGTGACAGATACGCAATCAATTATTGCCGGTGCTAGAAGTGATCGTAAAGCCAATGTTTATGAAATGATTGATCAATTGTTTACGGATTTTTTTGAAATGCATGGTGATCAAGTTTCTGGTGATGATTCTGCAATTGTCGCGGGTCTTGCGAAGTTGTCTGGCCATCCAGTTGCCTTGGTTGCGACTCAAAAAGGGAACAATCTGGAAGACAGGATGGCTACCCATTTTGGTAGTCCCGAACCTGCTGGGTATCGTAAATCGTTGCGAGTGATGAAATTAGCTGAAAAGTTAAACTTTCCTATTATAACGTTGATCAACACGCCTGGTGCCTATCCAGGTGCGGATGCTGAAGCCTCTGGTCAAGGCCAAATGATTGCTAAAAACATCAGTGAAATGTTAAAAATTAAAGTACCCATCTTAACGCTCATTATCGGCGAAGCAGGCTCGGGCGGTGCGCTAGCGTTGGCTTGCTCAGATCAAATCTGGATGTTTGAAAATAGCATGTATTCTGTTCTTTCACCAGAGGGATTTGCCTCAATTATGTGGAAAGATGCTCATTTAGCTGATAAAGCTGCTGAGTTGATGCGGTTAACACCAGACTGGTTATTAAAGCAACACGCCATTCACCGAGTTATCCCAGAAAATATGTTATCAGACGGTTCGCTAAAGACTGAAATGACGGGGGTAATCCGTGATTTAAGTCATCAAAATGTAGCCGATCGCCTTAAAAAAAGAGCCGCTTTCTTTAGAAGATTTTAGTCGTTTGTCGAATCTAAGGGTTGACGGATGGCCGGAAGTTTTGTAGAATACAGTTTGTTGTATTTGTGGGCTTCCACAGCTGCAACCGCACGGGCCAAGTCTTAAGTCTGCTTAAGCAGCGCTTGTTCTCGGCGAGTCTAAGTGTTAAATAAAAAGGAGGTGCACATACATGTACGCAATTATCGTAACTGGCGGTAAGCAATACCGCGTTCAACAAGGCGAAGCAGTCTACGTTGAAAAACTTAGTGCCAATGCTGGCGACAAGGTTACTTTTGACCAAGTTGTTTTTGTTGGTGGCGATTCAACTAAGATTGGTACGCCATTAGTTTCAGGCGCTTCAGTCACTGGAACAGTTGAAAAGCAAGGCCAAGAAAAGAAGGTTGTTACCTTCAAGTACAAGGCTAAGAAGGGTCAACACACAAAAGTTGGTCATCGTCAACCATATACCAAGGTTGTTATTGATGCTATCAACGCATAATTTCTGTGGGTGATCATTTATGATTCAAGCAGCATTTGACTATGATAATGACAATCGGATTATTGGCTTTAAATTAACTGGTCACGCTGACAGCGGACCATACGGTAGCGATATCGTTTGTTCTGCAGTTTCAGCATTATCGATTAGTACTGTCAACGGTTTATCAACTGTGGCTTCTATTGAGCCAGTAGTGGTTGCTAAACAGGAGGAGGGTGGCTTCTTAAGTCTCCGGATGCCTCCGGTTGATGACTACATTCAAGATCGAATTAGTCAAGCATTATTACAAAGCTTTCAAAATGGACTTTTAGATGTCGAAAAACAATATTCGGACTATATTCGAATTAACTAATCTTTTATGGAGGTGAAACTCATGTTAGAAATGAACTTACAATTCTTCTCTCACCATAAAGGGGGCGGTTCTACTGCCAACGGTCGTAACTCTGCCGGACGTCGTCTCGGTACTAAGGCTGCTGATGGTTCTACTGTAACCGGTGGTTCAATCCTTTACCGTCAACGTGGTACTCATATTTACCCAGGTGCTAACGTTTTGCGTGGCAACGACGATACTTTGTATTCAAAGATCGACGGTGTCGTTCGCTTCGAACGTAAGGGCCGTGATAAGCGCCAAGTTTCCGTTTATCCTGTAACAGAAGCTGCAGCTAGATAATAAAAAGGTCCCTCAGGGGCCTTTTTTATTTGGCTTTTTGAGGTTTAGAAGGGTGACTTTTCATGAATACTCGACTTGAACAGTTGCAATCAAAGTTTGAAACACTGCGTATTGATGCATTTCTAGTCACAAATACAGTGAACAAACATTATCTTACTGGTTTTGATGGTGATGGTGTAGTCTTAGTAACAGCTAGCAAAACTTATGTGATTACGGACTCACGATACGAAACAGCGTTGGCAGCTTCAGATCATGAGTTTGATGTCGTTATTACGCGTTACTACCTAGAAGCGGCTGCCCAACTGATTAGCAAACAACAGATTTCGGTCTTAGGGTTTGAAGATAGTCTACCATTTCACGACTACGATCAAATTGATGAATTGATGAGCTCTGATATCGTTCCAATGACTCAGTTAATTGAACAAATGCGAGAGATCAAATCTGTTGATGAAATAAAGACGCTTAAACGAGCTTGTGAGCTAACGGTTAAGGGTTTTAATGCGCTCCTGCCACTGATTAAGCCTGGAGTAACGGAACGATACCTAGCCAATCGGTTAGATGCAATCATGCGTGATTTAGGGGCTGAAAAAGCTAGCTTTGATACAATTGTGGCTAGTGGCAAGCGCGCGGCTTTGCCTCATGGTGCTGCCACCTCTAAAATGGTTCAGACTGGTGAAATGATCACCATTGATTTTGGTTATGAGTTTGACGGTTATACTTCCGATTTGACACGCACAGTTGCTTTAGGTGATCCGGGTGAAGAATTGAAACGAGTATACGATATCGTGCGACAAGCCCAGCAAGCTATTATTGATGCTGTGAAGCCTGGAGTGACCGGGAAACAACTAGATACAATTGGTCGACAAATTATTTCAGCAGCAGGTTACGGCGACTACTTTAATCACGGTACGGGTCATGGTATCGGTTTAGATATTCATGAAGGACCGGCACTGTCTACCCGCTCAGAGGATCAAATGATGCCTGACAACGTGATTACCGTTGAACCTGGCATCTATCTACCCCAACTTGGCGGGATTCGAATTGAAGACGATATTTTGGTTACTGAGTCAGGTCATCAGATTTTGACCACCGGCCCAACCGACCTGGTCGTCTTGTAATTCCTAATTATTTGCGGGTGTGGCTTGCAATTGCCTGCACTTAATTGGTATTATTAATAAGAATTATTTAGGAGGAAACACAATATGGCAATTTCTACAGCAGATTTTAAAAACGGTTTAACTATTGAGGTTGACGGTGCTATTTGGCGGATTGTTGAATTCCAGCACGTTAAGCCTGGTAAGGGTGGTGCTTTCGTACGTTCAAAGTTAAAGAACTTACGGACGGGTGCCGTTCAAGAAAAAACTTTCCGTGCCGGTGCTAAGATGGAACAAGCACCAATCAACACTCGGAAGATGCAGTACCTTTATGAAGACGGTGACTCACGGGTCTTCATGGATACTGATAACTACGAACAAATTGAAGTTCCTGATGAAGCCATCAAGGATCAACTGAAGTATTTGCAAGAAAACATGGAAGTTAATCTTATCCAATACGGCTCAGAAACTTTAGGCATTGAAGTGCCTAATACCGTTGTTTTAACGGTTACAGCTACTGAACCTGGTATCAAGGGTAACACGGCTTCTGGTGGTTCAAAACCAGCTACTATGGATACTGGATTAGTTGTTCAAGTACCATTCTTTGTTAACGAAGGCGACAAGCTTTCAATTAACACACAAGATGGTACCTACATTTCACGTGCCAACTAGACCCGGTCTATAAGAATACGTTGGATCTTTTCCAACTATTCTCCCAAAAGCCATCAGCTGGCATGGAACGTGCCTTAGCAAACAACTGCGTGCTAACCGTAAATTGGTGAGCATGGTAGCGATGTTCCTAGAAGCTCGTTATTCTTCTAGTAATGAGTAGTTCACGAAACGGAGGCTTAAAATTGGCTGAAGATACAAACATTGTTTTAAAAGCGACTGAGCCTACTCTGGGTAAAATTGAAGTTGCACCACAAGTGCTAGAAATCGTTGCTGGTATTGCAGCTAGTGATGTCGACGGCGTGGCAAGAATGCGCGGTTCTCTGGCAAACAGTGTCAATGAATTATTTGGGAAAAAGGAACGCGGTAAGGGCGTTAAACTGTCTGTGACGGACGATTCACTTAACGTTGACGTGTACGTCTACTTGAATTATGGCGTGTCAGTACCAAAGGTTGCTTTGGCGATTCAAGAACAAGTCAAACAGCAGCTTTTGTTCATGACTGACTTACATGTCAACGAAGTCAACGTCCATATTCAAGGCGTGATTCCTGAAAAAACGGCTCAGGCGGTTGATCCCGATAATCTATTCGATGATGATGATGAAAGTGAAAATGGTGAGGATAAGTGACTGAAGAATTAAATCGACACCAAATCCGCACTCGCGCCTTTCAAACGTTATTTGCAATGAACGCTAATCCAGAAGCTGATCGACAGGTCATTTACCAGCAGTTATTATCTGATGAAGACGGTGTAACGGCAGATGTTCCTGCATACTTAGAGAAATTAGTAGACGGTGTCTTGGAAAACCAAGATCAACTGGATGCTCAAATCAAAAAGTATTTGACTACTGGCTGGACATTACAACGAATCGCGAAAACTGATTTGGTTATTTTGCGCATCGCTTTTTATGAATTGGATTACCAAGCTGATATTCCTAAGCGGGTAGCCGTCAATGAAGCTTTGGAGCTAGCAAAACAATTTAGTGATGACCGTTCACGCCGATTTATTAATGGTGTACTGTCACACGAGATTGAACCAGAAAAATAGTTTTTTAAATAAGTCGGTAGTGATCGTGATGATTGCTATCGATTTTTTGATACGCCAAAATAGTAACCGTTAAACGGTTAACAGTTTTAAAAAATAAGTCATTCTTTTGGCAGAACCAGTAGCGCTTAACAAATTGAAATGTGATAAAATAATATGCAGTAGATTTGTGAAATTGTGATGAGAAATCATTAAACTGACAAAGATAGTGAGAGTGAAGGTAATGGCAGAATTAATTGATGGTAAACAGTTGGCGAAGACAATCAATGCTCGAACCCAACAAGCCGTGACACAATTGAAGGCACAGGGAATTAGCCCCAAATTAATCGTCATTATCGTTGGTGACGATCAAGCAAGTCAGATTTATGTTCGTAACAAGCACCGTAAAGCAAAACAGTTGGGAATCATCTCTGAAACTCGGCAGTTGCCTGAAGAGACTTCTCAAGCGGAACTGTTGGAAATAATTGATCAGTATAATCATGATGATACAGTTCACGGACTCATGGTTCAGTCACCGTTACCGCCACAGATCGATGAAGACGCGATCACTCGTGCCATTTCGCCAGCTAAGGATGCAGATGGGTTTAATCCGGTGAACGTTGGCAACTTATATTCAAATTCACCACTTAACTTTCCGGTATCATGCACGCCTAAAGGTATTATGACTATGTTAGCGGCCTATCAGGTGAAACTAGCAGGGGCCAATGCTGTGATTGTCGGTCGTTCTAATATTGTTGGCCGACCAATGGCTGCGTTACTGCTTAACGCCAGCGCAACGGTAACCGTGGTTCACAGCCACACTAAAAACATGCAAGCTTATACTCGTGAGGCTGATATTTTAATCGTTGCCACAGGTATTGCCCATCTGATTAAGGGTGAGGATATTAAACCTGGCGCCACTGTGATTGATGTGGGTATGAACCGTGATGAAGATGGTAAATTAACGGGTGATGTTGATTTTGATAGCGCCGAATCAGTAGCCGGTAAGATTACCCCCGTACCAGGTGGTGTGGGTCCAATGACGATTGCAACCCTACTGCAACAGACCGTTGAATTAGCAAAATGGAGTGAATAATTTGGCACCTAGTGAGTACTTAACTGTCAGTGCATTAACGAGTTATATTAAACGCAAATTCGATGTTGATCCGTATCTGGGGAAAGTTTATCTAACTGGTGAGATTTCGAACTTTAGGCTTCGACCTAACGCCCATCAATATTTTAGCCTTAAAGATGATCATGCCAAAATTAGTGCGATTATGTTTAAGTCGGCTTTTTCGAAGGTTAAATTTACACCGGAAGAAGGGATGAAAGTCCTTGTTACCGGGCGAATTTCGTTGTATGAGCCAAGTGGCAGTTATCAAATCTATGTCGATCATATGGAACCTGACGGTGTTGGGCAGCTTTATCAAGCTTACGAACAGTTAAAACGTAAGCTGAGTCAAGAAGGCATTTTTTCAGCACCCAAGAAACCATTACCACGTTTTCCTAAGCGAATCGCAGTGGTGACTAGCCCAAGTGGTGCAGTGATTAGAGATATTATTACCACAGCTCGTCGTCGCTACCCGATTGCGCAGATTGTTTTATTTCCGGCTTTGGTACAGGGAAATGAGGCTGCGGGAGACATTGTTCGCCAAATTGAACGCGTTAATCGGTTAGGTCATTTCGATACTTTAATCATTGGCCGTGGTGGGGGTTCGATTGAGGATCTATGGCCATTTAATGAAGAGGCAGTGGCTCGAGCCATTTTTGAAAGTCAGATTCCGGTGATTTCTTCGGTGGGACATGAAACCGACACGACAATCGCTGATTTGGTGGCCGATGTTCGGGCGGCCACACCAACTGCAGCTGCTGAACTAGCAGTACCGGTTTTAAGCGATGTTCTGTTGGAAATCAATCAAGATCGTGTGAGAATTTACCATGCTTTTCACCATCACCTAGCTATGTATCAAGAACAACTCAAAAAGTTGCGGGAAGCGTATGTCTTCCAGCAGCCTGAACGTCTGTATGAAGGCTATAGTCAAAAAGTCGATCAGTTGACGACACAGTTACAGCAGACTATGTCACATCGGCTTAGCTTGGTTCACGCACAGATTGATGCGGTTGATAAACGGTTGAAGGTGGCTTCTCCAACTAATCAGATGACGCAATTAGAACAAAATCGGCGGAATCTAACTGCACGGCTGAACCGTGGTATGCAACAAGATTTTAACCAGCAAAAACAGCGCCTAGCCGAATTAGTGCAATCGTTAGATTATCTTAGCCCACTAAAAATTATGGGGCGTGGTTATAGCTATGTTACCAGCAATCAAAAGGTGGTTGCTGATGTCGATCAACTTCATCAGGGCGATGAAGTGGTCATGCGCCTGACAAATGGACAGGCAAATGCGACAATCAAATCAATTCAACCAAATAAAAAGGATGGCCAATCATGAGTGAAAAACCAGCGAATAAAAAGACGTCGGCAGAAACACCAACGTTTGAAGAAAATCTCAATCAACTTGAAGAAATCGTCACTTCACTTGAAAAGGGAAATGTCCCGTTGGAAGAAGCGTTATCACAATTTAAGCAAGGCGTTGCACTTAGTCACGACTTACAAGTCAAGTTAACGGAAGCTGAAAAGACGTTAGCGCAAATGATGAACGATGACGATCAGACTGAACCGTTTGAAGTTTCTGAGGATGATAAGAATGAATGATGCTTCATCACTTTTAAAAGAATTTGAAACCGAATACGTTCCCCAAATTAATGCAACGTTACAACACCTTAATGAGGGGTGGATCAATCAGTCGATTCTTCAGTCAGCCATGACTTATTCAGTGGATGCTGGTGGCAAACGGTTACGACCGTTACTGACATTGGCCGTGCTGAAAACGTATGGTGTTCAATTGACTGAGGGCCAGTTAATGGCTGCCAGTGCGTTAGAACTGTTGCATACTTATTCACTGATCCATGATGACTTGCCAGCAATGGATAATGATGATCTGCGTCGCGGTGTGGCAACCAATCACGTTAAATTTGGTGCCGGAATGGCAACTTTAGCTGGCGACGGTTTATTGACGTTGGCGTTCGAATGGTTGAGCAATGCCGATATTCCGGCAACCCAACAGTTGTCACTAGTGCGGGCTTTAAGCCATGCAGCGGGACCGGCCGGAATGGTTGCCGGTCAGGCTCAAGATATTTCAAGCGAACATCATCAATTAAATATCGACGAACTGGCAAAACTGCATCGTCAAAAAACCGGTGCGTTGCTGCACTATGCCGTTGAAGCTGGTTGTATTATGGCTGATGTTAATGAAGAAGAACGGCAAGACCTGCTAAAATTTGCTGATCAATTTGGTTTAGCGTACCAAATCTATGATGATTTACTAGACGTTACTTCCACAGCTCAGCAACTTGGCAAGAAGACGCATAAGGATGCCGGAGAAGAAAAAAATACTTATCCTGGCTTATTTGGTGTCGAAGGTACTAAGCAACGGTTAAAACGAGTCGTTGAATCCGCTGAGTCACAGCTGAAGGATTTAAATCAGATAACTGGCAGAGATTATCGGTTGCTAAACGCCTTTTGCAGTCATTTTAAAATTAAGGAATAGGGGTCATTATGGATAAACAACGCGTTGACGTATTACTAGTAACCCAAGGCTTATTTGAATCCCGTGAACAGGCAAAACGTGCTGTAATGGCGGGTGAAGTCCTAGGCAATAATGAAGAGCGGCTGGATAAGCCTGGAGTTAAGATTCCCGTGGATACTGACCTGCATATTAAAGGTAAGCCGATACCCTACGTTAGCCGGGGCGGTTTAAAGTTAGCAAAAGCACTCAAAGTTTTTGATATCGATGTGACCGATCGAATCGTGCTAGACATTGGTTCTTCAACTGGCGGTTTTACGGATGTGATGCTCCAAAATGGTGCTAAAATGTCCTATGCGCTAGATGTTGGCAGCAACCAGCTCGTTTGGAAACTGCGTCAAGATCCAAGAGTGGTCGTGATGGAACACACCAATTTCCGTTACAGTAAGCCTGAAGACTTTACTCAGGGCCAGCCAAGTTTTTCCTCAATTGATGTTTCGTTCATCTCGTTGAGTTTAATTCTGCCACCTCTGAAACACATCTTGGTAACAGACGGCGAAGTCGTGGCATTAATTAAACCGCAATTTGAAGCAGGCCGTGAACATGTTGGTAAACACGGCATTGTGAAGGATCCTAAAATCCACGAAAACGTCATTCAAAAGGTAATTCAACTTGCTGTAGAGAGTGGGTTTAGCCCATTGCATCTGGATTTTTCACCGATTACTGGCGGCGAAGGCAATATTGAATTTCTGATTCATTTAAAATCCGTTGCTGGTACGCCAGAAGTTGGGCCTGAAATTAACGTTAAGGAAACCGTTGAATCAGCTCACCGCATATTAACTGCATAAAAATCGCATTTTGCTTTTAAAATGAGGATCTTAGCTGTATGATGTATTTAAATGATTTTTCCGATTGGAGATGGTGTGACGTGAAGAAACAAGACCGACAGCGCTTAATTCGTCAATTATTGAGTTCACAGGATATTGAACGCCAAGAAGATTTTGTTCGTTTGCTGGAGGAACAAAATATTCACGTGACCCAGGCCACAATTTCACGAGACATCAAAGAAATGCAGTTAGTTAAGGTCCCTGCGGCTTCTGGTGGTTATCGCTACAATATGCCAATTCAAAAGACGCTGGATACGAAGAAAAAATTAAAGCGAACATTGCAGGATGCATACGTCAGCGTGGCTGTTCAGGGTAAGGATGTGATCATCAAGGTCTTGCCCGGTAATGGTCCAGCGACTTCTGCGTTGATTGATCAGATGGATTTTGACTTTGTTTTTGGCACCATTGGTGATGATAAAACAGTTTTGGCAATTTGCACGGATGATGATGGTGCATTGCAACTACAATCAGTCATTAATGAATTATTAGAATAAATACGAGTTAGGCTGACGCTAAGGGTGTGGTCTAGCTCGTTTTTCCGTTATCAGGTATAATGAGTCTAGACAACTTACAGGGGGTAGTGCAGTGCTTCAGGAACTTTCAATTAAAAATTTTGCGATTATTGCTAGCTTGGACGTTGAGTTTGAAAATGGTATGACGGTCCTGACCGGTGAGACTGGTGCTGGGAAGTCCATTATTATTGATGCTGTTGGCTTGTTAGCCGGTGGCCGCGGTTCGCAGCATTTTGTGAGAACAGGTGCTGATAAAGCCATCATCCAAGGGGCATTTGTATTCCCCGAAAACGGGCAAACGTATCATCAGCTTGACCAGTTGGGTATCGATCATGACGACGGCACGGTGATTTTACAACGGGAGATTTATCGTAGTGGTCGCAATGTTTGTCGTATCAATGGGATGCTAGTGAACACCAATACGCTCAAGCAATTGGGCGAAACCATTGTTGATATTCACGGTCAAAACGAACATCAGGAATTAATGCAGCCGGATAAGCATCTGCGTTTACTGGATGAGTTTGGTGGTGATGAGTTACTAGCAATCAAGTCCAAATACCAGAGCACTTATCAAGATTATCAGCACTTGCATCACTCAATGGTGTCTCGCAACACTCACCAAAAGGAATGGGCCCAACGTTTGGATATGTTACGTTTTCAAGTTAAGGAAATTGAGGATGCCCAGCTGGAACCTGATGAGGAAACCAATCTTAGTCAGCAACGTGATCGTCTGATGAATTTTCAAAAGATCAATACGGCGCTTCAAGAAGGTTATTTGGCCTTAAACGGTGATGAGGAAGTTACCGGCGCTTTAGATTTAAGCGGTAAAGCAATGGATTCACTGTCTTCAATTGCTGATTTAGATCCCGCTTTTAAGCAGTTATCGGATTCTCTGCAGTCTGCTTACTACGCGTTGCAGGACGCTTCAGGTGAGATTTCCAAGCAGGTTGACCAGTTAGAATGGGATGATAACAAGCTGGATGAAATTGAGGCTCGTTTGGATGTCATTCACCAACTGAAACGGAAATACGGTGATTCGGAAAAGCAAATTTTGAACTATTTAGCTCGGATTAAAAAAGAACTGGCTGATATGGAAGCTGCTGAGATCGATGAGAGTGATCTGGACGAACAGCTGGATAAAAAAGAACAGCAGCTCATTAAGTACGGTGAGCAACTCACTGCAGAACGAAAGCGGATCTCGGTTAAACTTGAAAAGGCGATTCAGTCGGAATTAAAAGATTTATATATGTCAAAAACGGTGTTTCAGGTACGATTCAAGCCAACCAATGATCAGCAGTATTTTGCTACTGGCATGGACGATGTTGAGTTTTACATTCAGCCTAACCCCGGTGAAGAAATTCGGCCACTGGCTAAAATTGCCTCTGGTGGTGAGCTGTCACGGTTGATGCTGGCACTGAAAACCATTTTTTCCAAGTCACAAGGCGTTACCTCGATTATTTTTGATGAAGTCGATACTGGTGTTTCGGGACGGGTGGCACAAGCAATTGCGGAAAAAATTAGCGGTATTGCTAATGAATCGCAAGTTTTGTGCATCACGCATTTACCTCAAGTTGCTGCCATGAGTGATCACCATTACTTCATTGATAAGCAAGTCAAAGGTAAGCGGACCGTTACCCATATTAAGAAACTCAATCAATCAGACCGAGTCAAAGAGTTAGCCCGGATGCTGGCTGGGACAACGGTCACAGAGCTTACCTTAGACCATGCGAAAGAGTTATTAGACATGGCTACTGAGGAAAAACACCAACGTGCTTAAGGACATTTACTGAAAGAATGCAAAAAGGCACGTTAGCAGTTCCAAGTTTCGAACTGTTAATGCGCCTTCAATATTCAAACTTTAGCTAATTGATTTTTGATTAACGGTAATCGTTACGTTCCACAAACATAATCTGATTCAAATGTGCGACCTGAGTAATGTTTTGACTGACATTCGTGACTAACAATGTATCCTTGGGCCCCTTTGCAAGGTAACCCGACATTAGTGCTTGTTCTTTGCCTGATTGACGAAGATGTAGGGTAACGTGATAATGACGGGTCAGGGCTTGGGCCAAAAAGTAATCTCGTTGTTCCTGCGGCATTCCCATAGGTTCAGCATCGTCCATCACTAAAAACTGACGGTAACGATCGTTTAACTGGGACGATATTTTCTTAATTGCAGATACTTGATTGGACATTTTAATCACCTCGAACATTTGTTTGCATTTATTATTATACGAACCTGTGTTTGCTTTTGCAAGGATAAGTTTCGATAATTTTGAAAAATCTACGCTAAAGCTTGTCAAAGCGCGGTATCCCGTGCGATAATGGTTTTTATTATCACTCTGAAACTAAATAAGGGGATCTCAAGTAATGACTAAAAGAGGTATGTTGATTGTGCTATCTGGCCCATCCGGTGTCGGCAAAGGAACCGTGCGTAAGGCTTTGTTTGACGAACCAGACACTGATTTTCAGTACTCCATTTCCATGACGACTCGTAAACCACGTGAAGGTGAACAGGATGGCGTTGATTATTTCTTTGTATCAAAAGAGCAATTCGAAGAAAACATCAAGAATGGTGAAATGCTCGAATATGCTAAGTATGTTGACAATTACTACGGTACGCCATTAAAATATGTAAATGAGACCTTAGATTCAGGTAAGGACGTTTTCTTGGAGATTGAAGTTAACGGTGCCATGCAGGTTCGGGCTAATTGTCCAGATGCAGTCTTTGTTTTCCTGACCCCACCTGACTTAATGGAATTGAAGCACCGATTGATCAATCGTGGCACCGAAGAGATGAGCGTGATCAACGCGCGAATCAAAAAGGCGGTTGGCGAAATCAAAATGATGCGTAATTATGATTATGCCGTTGTTAATGATGAGGTTGAAAACGCGGTAGCGCGGATCAGAACCATCATTCGTTCTGAACGTTTGAGGGTTACTCGCGTGATGCCAGATTACGAACAGATGTTATTAGAGGGAGACGAATAAAATGTTATTATATCCATCAGTAGATAAGTTACTTGAACGTGTTAATTCCCGTTATTCATTGATTATGCTTGCAAGTAAGCGAGCACATGAGTTAGAGGCTGGTGCCAAGCCAATGCTTGATAGTTATGAATCACCAAAGACGATTGGTCGTGCACTTGAAGAAATCGCGGCTGGTAAAGTGATTATCGACCCAGATGAAACTGATCCACTTGGCTAGTTTTAATATTTCAGGACCGCTGTTTTGACCCTTAATAAATTGGGTTAAGATGGCGGTTTTGTTTGTACAAGATGCCATTTACTCTGGTACAATGAGAATTAAATTGATGAGATGTCTGGGGGAATTTAAATGGCTAAGCAACAACACGTAGCGTTATACGTAACTGGCAGCATCGCGGCCTATAAAGCACTAGCGTTGACCCGACTTTTTGTTAAGGACGGGGCAGCGGTTCGTGTGGTGATGACCAAGGCTGCTGAAGCTTTTGTCACACCGCTAAGTTTTCAAATATTATCGAAGAACGCCGTGATTACTGAGATGTTTGCCGGAGCACAGGTCAAAGCCGTGGACCATATTGAGTTGGCCGACTGGACCGATTTAGCTGTCGTAGCACCGGCAACTGCCGACATCATTGCTAAACTAGCTAATGGTATTGCAGATGACATGGCCAGTCTGACTTTACTGGCAACGACTGCGCCTAAACTAGTCGTTCCTGCTATGAATCAGCATATGTTAGAAAATGCGGCAACTAAACGCAATCTTGACACCTTAAAGCAAGACGGTATAACCGTTATGACGCCTGCTAGTGGTTTTTTGGCTGAGGGTTATAGTGGTCGAGGACGAATGCCTGAACCCGAGGCAATTATGCAAACTGTTAAAAACTTAAAGCCGCATACCACGCCGCTAACCGGTAAAAAGGTGGTTGTGACAGCCGGGGGTACCCGTGAACGAATCGACCCAGTGCGCTTTATTACGAATGATTCTTCCGGCAAAATGGGGTATGCTATTGCTGAAGAAATGCAAGACAAGGGTGCTGATGTGACCTTGATTTCTGCTCCCACTAAGCTAGAAGCTCCAGCTGGGGTGAACTTAGTACCCGTATTGACCACTGAAGACTTGGCCGAAGCTGTAACCAAGGCCTTTAAGCAAGCTGATATTCTTGTGATGGCAGCAGCTGTTGCCGATTTCAAACCGCTTAATAGTGCGGATCAAAAGATTAAAAAATCGGCTGACAATGATCAAATGACACTTCAATTAACAAAAACAGTTGATATTTTAAAACAAGTTGCCAAAATAAAGCAACCGAATCAAATTACCGTGGGTTTTGCTGCTGAGACACAAAATTTGCTGGATAATGCTCAGCAGAAACTGGTCGGCAAGCAGCTTGATCTATTGATTGCAAATGATGTTTCAAAGCCTGGGGTTGGTTTTAATGGCGATACCAATCAAGTTACCATTTTGCAACCTGGACAGGCACCAATTAAAACCAAGCTGGCTGATAAACACATTATTGCTAAACAAGTGGTTGACCAAATTAGTCAACTAGTACAAAAAGAGGGATAGTATGACGCAAATTGCTGAGGTCATCGTGGATGTCCCTACGATGCAGACCAATACGCCTTATTCGTATGAAATTCCGGCTGCCTTAGTCGATCAACTTCAGCCTGGTATGCGGGTAGTAGTCCCCTTCGGCAACGGTGGTCGTAAAGTTCAGGGATTTGTCTGGCAAATTAAGACTGACGCGACACCTGATCCCGAAGTGACGTTAAAAGCGATTGAAACCGTCATGGATCCCGCGCCAGTTGTTAATGCTGAACTGATGGAACTTTCTGACTGGTTAGCAAACACTACGTATGCTTTTACTATCACGTGTCTGCAAACGATGCTCCCCAACGCACTTAAAGCGAAATACCAAAAGTGGGTGAGTCCCACAGATCAGTTGCCTGCAGATATCCGGACTCGTCTATTTGGCGAGCAAAAGAAATTGTTATGGGATGATACACTGCCAACTGAAATTGTGAAGCAGCTACTGGCACTTAATCGTCAGCGCTTGATTAACGTTCATTATGAAGTTAGCAGTAAATCGCAGGTCAAAACGATGATGATGGTTAAACCAATCACGAGTCATGAGAATTTGATGACTGCAAGAACGCAACTGAGAAAAACGGCAGTTAAACAAGCAGAACTGATTGATTATTTAATGGATCATCCCGAACCAATCAGTCAAATCGAATTAGAACGCAAAATCAACGTTTCCAGCAGTATTTTAAAAACGGGAGAAGCAAACGGCTGGCTGACTCGTAAAGCTGTTGAAGTTTATCGTGATCCTTTTCAGACAGCTGTGGTTAAAACCCAACCGTTGCACTTAAATCCGGATCAGACTAAAGCGGTGAGTGCAATTTGCGCTGCTACTGATCAAGAAAAACCAGAAACTTTTCTGTTAGAAGGTGTAACGGGGAGCGGTAAGACTGAAGTTTACCTTCAGGCAATTGCTAACGCGCTGTCACACGGTAAGCAAGCACTGATGCTAGTCCCCGAAATTTCATTGACACCGCAAATCGTTGGTCGTGTTCGGGGGCGCTTTGGCCAAAAAGTAGCCGTTTTACATAGCGGTTTGTCTGGCGGAGAACGTTTTGATGAATGGCGCCGAATCCAACGTGGTGAAGCACAGGTCGTGGTCGGCGCTCGTTCTGCTGTCTTTGCACCACTGACTCATTTAGGGGTCATCGTGGTTGATGAAGAACATGAAAGCAGCTATAAACAAGACGACAATCCGCGATACCATGCACGAGACGTTGCACTATGGCGAGCCCGTTACCACCGTTGTCCCGTTGTTTTAGGCAGTGCTACACCTTCACTAGAAAGTCGAGCACGCGCTGAAAAGAACGTGTATACTAGATTATTATTGCCTAATCGGGTTAATCACCAGCAATTGCCGGATGTGACCATTGTAGATATGACTGAAGAACTGCGGCACCACAAAGAAAGCAATTTCTCTGGGAGTTTACTGCAGGCCTTGAAGGAACGGCTTGACCGTGGCGAACAGTCGCTTTTAATGTTGAATCGGCGTGGTTATTCGTCCTTTGTCATGTGTCGCGACTGTGGCTTTGTGTTGCAGTGTCCAAACTGCGATATTTCACTGACCCTTCACATGGACACGAAGACCATGAAGTGCCATTACTGTGGGCATGAAGAACCCATTCCGCATGTTTGTCCCAGCTGTCACGGTCACCATATCCGTTATTACGGTACGGGAACCCAGAAGGTTGAACAAGAGTTAACTGAACTGTTACCTGACGCTCGTGTCATTCGGATGGATGTGGATACGACCCGTCGAAAGGGTGCTCACGAACGACTTCTGAAGCAGTTTGGTGACCATAAAGCAGACATCTTACTGGGGACACAAATGATTGCTAAAGGATTAGATTTTCCTGACGTGACGTTAGTTGGCGTGCTAAATGCCGATACGGCGCTAGGACTACCTGATTTTCGTGCTAGTGAACGGACTTTTCAGCTACTCACTCAAGTCAGTGGTCGGGCAGGCCGGGCTGAAAAAGCAGGGCAAGTCTTTATTCAAACTTATAATCCGGACCATTATGCGATTCAATTAGCCAAAACCCAAAATTACGAGCAGTTCTTCGTTAGGGAAATGCAGCTGCGCCATCGTGGTAACTATCCGCCATATTACTTTGCGGTTAAGTTAACTGCCAGCGACGTGAACGAACGTCAAGCTGCTGAAGCGATGGTTAAAATTGTTCGCCAGTTGAAAACGGTCCTGAGTCCACAAGCAATTGTCCTCGGCCCTACGCCGGGAGCTATTGCACGAGTGAACAAACGTTACTATTATCAGTTGGTAATCAAATATAAACGCGAACCCAAACTGGATGCTGCCTTGTTCAATATTTTGGGGCAGGCACAAAAGCAGAGTCGTGGCGGATTACAAATTGCCATTGACCGAAATCCAATGAGTTTTATGTAAGCAACGAAGGAGAAAAAAACATGACTTCAATTGTATTTATGGGAACACCAGAGTTCTCAGCGCCAATTTTAGAAGCACTGATTCAAAATCATTACGATGTTAAAGCGGTTGTGACCCAACCGGATCGACCTGTTGGACGCAAACACGTGTTGACAGCATCGCCAGTGAAAAAGGTTGCGGTGGCACATCAGATTGAAGTGTTACAGCCGGCAAAAATTGGCGGTAGTGATGAAATGGCACGGGTGATTGAGATTGCACCTGATTTTATTGTTACCGCAGCCTTTGGTCAATTTTTACCCACTAAATTGTTAAAGGCGGCAAAGACGGCGGCAATTAACGTGCACGCTTCGCTACTGCCAAAGTATCGTGGTGGCGCACCCGTGCATTATGCCGTCATGAACAATGATCCCGAGACTGGTGTTTCGATTATTTACATGATCAAAAAAATGGACGCTGGTGACATCATCAGTCAGCGTGCGATTCCCATTGAAAAAACGGATGATGTTGGTAGCATGTTTGATAAGTTAAGTTTACTTGGCCGAGATTTATTACTGGAGACTTTGCCGAAGTTAATTGATGGTGATGTAAATCCGGTACCACAAGATGAATCAAAAGTGACTTTCTCACCCACTATCAAACCGGATGAAGAAGAAGTTGATTTTAATATGTCAGCTGAAATGATTGATGCTAAGATTCGCGGTCTACGGCCATTTCCAACGTCATATATTATTTTATCAGGAACTCGAACGAAACTTTGGGACGTGACGGTTTTATCCGATAAAACTGAATTGACACCTGGAAAAGTTGTTTTACACGAAAAACACCGGTTAGTCTTGTCAACCGGCGACCACGGCACGTTGCAAATCAACGAATTACAGCCTGCTGGCAAACCAAAACAAAGTATTACAGATTTTCTGAACGGAACTGAGGATGCCCTAACAGAGGGCGAACAGGTGGTTAAACTATGAGTAAAATTGATAACAATCCACGGTCATTAGCGGTTACAGCCCTGACTCGTGTTAAAAATGGTGCATATTCAAATCTACAATTAAATCAGATGATCGATCAATCAAACATGTCACAACGAGATGCTGGTTTAATGACGACCATTGTCTATGGCGTTATTCAACATCGACTGACGATTGACTACCAACTGGCACCGTTTATCAAAAATCAAAAGCGGGTCGCTGACTGGGTGATGATCCTGTTGGAGACGGCTGTGTACCAGATGCAGTATTTGGAACGCGTTCCCAAGCGGGCTATTTTTGACGAATCGATTCAGATTGCCAAAACCCGTGGTCATGAAGGAATTCGGCGCTTTGTCACCGGCGTACTGCATCAAATGGACCGGGTTGGAATCAACGACCCAGCCGATATTGACGACCCAATCCAACGTCAGAGCTTGGTCTATTCCGTTCCAGAATGGCTGATCAATGCGTTAAATGACCAACTAGGTGCTAAAAAGGCAGTTAGTGTGTTAGAGAGTATCAACCATCCTGCTAATCAGTCCATTCGCGTGGCAACTGATCAAATTTCAATGGCGGATGCTAAAGCTGAATTAGAAGCTGAAGACTATAAAGTTAGCGAGAGCCAAGTTGCCGCAGAGGGCTTTGTCCTTAAAGGCAAACCCGCTAATCAAGCTAAGTTGTTCCATGAGGGTCAGATTACGATTCAAGATGAAAGTGCTATGTTGCCGGCTGAAAGCATGCATATCAAACCAGATATGATGATTTTAGACGCCTGCTCAGCTCCCGGCGGTAAAACCGTTCAGATCGCAGGTCAATTATCAGCGGATGATCGCGGTCAGGTAGTGGCTTTAGACATCCATGAACATAAAGTGCAGCTAGTTAAGCAGAATGCTAAGCGGATGCATGTTAACGACCGGGTCGTTACGCAAGCCATTGATGCGCGTAAGATTCAAGACGTGTTTGAAGACCAAACTTTCGATGAGGTTTTAGTAGATGCCCCTTGTTCTGGAATTGGTTTGGTACGCCGGAAGCCTGAGATCCGTTACGAGAAGCAACTTAAAGATGTGCAGGCGCTGTCCAAAATTCAGTTAGATATTTTAAATGCGGTTGCTCAAAAAGTAAAAATTAACGGTATAATAACTTACAGTACTTGTACGATACTTAATCAGGAAAATCGGGACGTGGTGGCGGCCTTTTTGGCTGATCACCCAGAATTTGAATCACAGCGAGTCGAAACAGCGCTTGATTTAAAACCAGACCGAACAACTGATTATCTTGAAATTTACCCTGACGATTATGATTCTGATGGTTTCTTCATCAGTCAGTTCAAACGGGTACGTTAGTGGAGGATACAGATGCAGATTGCTTATCGAACAGCAATAGGAAAGCGTCGTAAAGATAACGAAGATAGCGTCGGTATCTTTACGAACCAGCAGGGTGTAAAACTTGCTATTATCGCTGATGGTATTGGTGGTAATCAGGGTGGTGACGTCGCTTCTGAGATGGCTGTAACTCATATTGGCCATTCATTTAAAGCAAGCAACGCCCAAACCATTGACGACACTAAAAATTGGCTGCAAAAGCAGATCTCCTCTGAAAATCAGGACATTCGTAACCGTTCGGAACAATTTATTGATCTCAAAGGCATGGGCACCACAATTGTTTTAGCTGTTATTTTCAAACAGACGGTTTTGATTGGCAATATTGGTGATAGTCGAGGTTATTTGTTGCGTGGTCACGTTTTTTCTCAAGTGACTGAGGATCATTCGCTGGTAAACGAGTTGGTTAAACGTGGTGAACTTTCAAAACAGGCTGCACGTGTGCACCCGAAGAAAAACGTGATTACGCGATCGTTAGGGATAGAGAAGGCTGTTCAAATTGACATGCATTTTCTTGAATTAACTGACAACGATATGTTGTTGCTTTGTTCGGATGGACTCAGTGATATGGTGAATGATGATCAGATTCAAACTGTGCTTGAAAACGACGCTACGGTACAGGAGAAGTGTGATCAACTCATTAAGTTGGCCAATGATGCTGGCGGTTTGGATAATATTAGTGTGATCTTAATCGATGACCGATCGGAGGTGGCTGACTGATGCGACCAAATTACGTTTTAGGTGGCCGATACCGAATCACCGAGGCCTTAGGTGAAGGTGGAATGGCCAACGTATACTTGGCTCATGATCTCATTTTAGACCGTGATGTGTCAGTGAAGTTATTGAGACTTGATCTTCGAGATGACCCACACACCATCAAACGATTTCAGCGCGAAGGTTTGGCGGCAACTGAATTAGTCCATCCAAATATTGTCAGCGTATATGATGTGGGCGAAGAAAACGGCATGCAGTACATGGTCATGGAGTACGTGAAAGGTATGGACCTAAAGGCCTATATCAAACAGCATTTTCCCATTCCCTACCAAGAAGTGATCAACATTATGGAACAGGTCCTGTCTGCAGTGGCAGTGGCTCATGCCCATAACATTATTCACCGTGACTTAAAGCCACAGAATATTCTGATTGACGACAAGGGTGTTGCTAAGATTACCGATTTTGGCATCGCGGTGGCCATGTCAGAAAACGCGTTGACGCAGACGAATACGGTATTAGGTTCGGTACACTACTTATCGCCCGAGCAGGCCCGTGGCGGCATGGCAACCAAAAAATCTGATATCTATTCGTTAGGAATCATTCTCTATGAACTACTGACGGGAACGGTCCCCTTTAAAGGCGAAACGGCGATTTCAATCGCTATCAAGCATTTTCAGTCCGAAATTCCTTCTGTGCGTGAATTTGATCCGCGTATTCCTCAAGCATTGGAGAACGTGGTTTTAAAAGCAACTTCTAAACGGCCTTCAGACCGCTACGAAACGGTTACTGATATGGCGAATGACCTAGAAACTTCTTTATCACCTCGGCGAGCATCGGAAGCTAAGTTTGTACCGGCCGCAGATGCTGATAACGGTGAAACCAAGGTTTTAGATAAATCGGCCTTACACTCTGAAGTTGCTCATCAAGAGCCAAAACCAGATGATGTCCCTCCGTCGAAACCCAAAAAGCGGCATCGACGGCGACACTGGCTTTACGTCTTGTTTGGCCTAGCTGCGGTTTTAATCGCCATGGTTGGTTTAGCCTTTTGGCTTGGTCGCCCACAGACCGTGACGGTGCCGGATGTCAGTGGTCTAACCATTGATGAAGCCCAGCAAAAACTTTCAGATAGCAGCTTAGACACGGGTTCAATCAAGCGGCAATCTAGTGCGGATATTAAGAAAAATTTGGTCATCAAAACGTCGCCCGCCGCGGAAAAATCCGCTAAAAAAGATTCAAAAATCAAGCTTTATGTTAGTACCGGGCCACGAATGGTAAGAATTGGGAACTATATTGGTCAATCTTATACACGTACTGCAGCAGTTTTAAAAGCCAAGGGAGTAACTGTTAGACGCCAGAACGAATCGTCTAATGAGGTGCCAATTGGCAGCGTGATGCAGCAAAGTGTCGAGAGCGGTCAGCGTATCAACCCAAAGGAGACTACGGTGACGTTAACCGTTTCAGCCGGTCAGCGGCAGTTGCAGTTGGCTAACTTAATTGGTAAAAAGAAAGCCCAGATTCAGCGCTATGCAACGCAAGAATCGCTCAACATTTCGTTCAAATATCGCTATGATAATGCCACTAAAGAGACAGCAATCGACCAGAATCCGGCTGCCGGTAGTATGGTGAAAGAAGGTTCCACCGTTGTTGTGACGCTGTCTAGAGGAAAGAAGCCAGTTTCGAAATCTGAACCCAAAGTTGAAGATTTCAACGTTGACGTTAGTATTCCTTTTGAGGCAAATAGCTCTAAGACTAGCGGTTCAGGTAAAACGAGTGTCTCTTCAACTTCAGGAGTCAATACCGTTCAGATTTATATTCGCGACCATGATCATGATTATGGCACCGTCTATAAACAGTTGACCATTGCTCAAGATACGCAGGTCACGATTCCTTTCGCCGTTGAATCCGGCAAGAGTGGCGGTTATAAGATTGTTAGGGATGGCAAAGTGATTTTAGCTGATAACAATGTCACCAAAAACGCGCATTGATTATAAGATATCGAGTGTGTGACAAAAATTGGTAGATTCCAGAATTTAACGCAAACTTACTAACATTAGTGATGTAATCAATCTCGACGGAGATGGTTACATCACTTTTTTGATAAAGTGATAGTGGAACTAAGGTCGTAAGGCTTTTAGGCATACATGCCGTAACGCAA
>Ga0214925_100126_pt1 | contig 71784 bp, 59 predicted proteins | sample Stichaenrichment_FD_168299 | JGI IMG/M metagenome (GOLD analysis project Ga0214925, IMG submission 168299) | Xylose enriched microbial communities from anaerobic bioreactor in Madison, Wisconsin, United States - 63SRT | ecosystem: Engineered > Bioreactor > Anaerobic > Unclassified | place: USA... | reverse complement strand
TTGTTTGTGACTCATTAATATTACTAGCGAAATTGACTTCGCAAATTACATTTGATATCAACCGAAATTGATATACCCTGCACATTTGTGAAACAAAACTTTGTTCAGTTTTCAAAGGTCTACATTGATTGCTCATTGCCTTTCGACAACTATTAAATCATATCATGTTGGCTTGTATCTTGTCAACGTTTTTTATAACTTATTTGAATAGATATTCAAATGTGTTTGTTGTCGCAGACGTTATCTCTTTGACAACGATAACTACTATACCAGCTATCTAAAGCAAGGTCAACACCCAAATGCAACTTTTTTAAAAAATCGCCTATGTTTTGTCTAAACACCGTTTAAAGGCTGATTTTTTCAATTAAAAACGCCTACCTGATTAATTCACTGACTTTTTCTCAACTATGAGGCTTTGATCTTCCTAACCGAAAACTCTAACTGCATTTATATAGAAAACTTCAATCTATATATTGGCATCTACCCGCTTCAATAATGACTAGCTAAGCCCAGTTACGCACGAGAATACGTAAAAGAAAAGGCCTGACCACGAGCATCATTATACTCGCAGTCAAACCATTTTTCTAATCTATTATCTCAATTAAGTCTACTATTCTTCTGGACGCATTGTTGGGAACAATAATACATCCCGAATTGATTCAGCATCCGTCAACAACATGACTAACCGATCAATTCCAATGCCGAGTCCCCCAGTAGGCGGCATACCGTATTCCAAAGCTTCAATAAAGTCTTCATCGATACCCTCAGCTTCATCATTACCTTCAGCACGTTCCTTAACCTGTGCCTCAAATCGCTGACGCTGATCGATTGGATCATTAAGTTCAGTAAAGGCGTTCGCAAATTCATTGCCAACAATATAGAGCTCAAATCGATTAGTAAAGCGTGGGTCGTCTGGGTTCTTCTTAGCTAACGGCGAAATTTCAACAGGATGACCGTACACAAATGTTGGCTGATCCAGTTTTGGCTGTACCAGTTCCTCAAAGAATGCATTAATAATATGACCAACTGCCCAGTAGTCTTCATAGTGAATACCATGGTCATCAGCTAATTTACGGGCTTCTTCGACACTCATTTTTGGCCAAAAGTCCACGCCGGTATATTGCTTGATTGCATCTACCATGTGGATTCGTGCAAAGTCCTTCTTCAAATCAATCTCGTTGCCTTGATAAGTAATCACACCATCATCTGTCACTGCTTTAGCAGCTGCCTTAATAATGCCTTCAGTTTCGTTCATCACATCGTGAAAATCGAAGTAGGCAACATAAGTTTCAAGCATGGTGAATTCAGGATTATGCCGAGTGTCCATTCCTTCATTCCGGAAAACACGTCCAATCTCGTAGACACGCTCCATACCCCCGACAATCAGGCGCTTCAAGTGCAATTCCAACGCAATTCGCAGGTATAAATCAATGTCTAACGCGTTATGGTGCGTAATAAATGGCCGTGCATTAGCACCACCAGCCTGATTATGCAAAACGGGTGTTTCAACTTCCAGAAAATCATTGCCATCTAAATAACTACGAATAGCAGTGATGATTTTACTCCGCTTCTTAAACCGGTCAAAGCTCTCCGGATTAGAAATCAAATCCAAATAACGTTGACGATAAATTTGTTCCTTGTTCTGCAAACCATGAAACTTATCTGGTAATGGCCGCAAAGCTTTTGAAAGGAACGTTAATTTAGTAGCCCGAATGGTCAGTTCGCCCATATCAGTCTTGATGATGTCACCTTCGATACCAAGGTGATCCCCAATATCAGAACGCTTGAAAATGTGATAGACTTCGTCGCCTAGAATATCTTTACGGACGTAAATCTGCATTTTACCGGTGCGGTCTTGTAAATCAGCAAAACCAACTTTACCCTTACCACGTTTAGAAACCATCCGACCCGCAATGATCGCAGTCTTATGCAAATCATTGAGTTCGTCCTTATCATCGTCACCGAATTCCTCATGCAATTGAGCTGCTAAGTAGGTTCTTTCGAATCGATGACCAAAAGGATCAATTCCTTCTTCACGTAGTTCGTTCATCTTCTCGCGACGAACTCGTAGTTGGTCATTCATTTCTTTATCTTTTCCAGCCACACTAATACCTCCATCTTATAATAACTAGTCCGCTATTAATTTTGACAACCCTCAATAAAAAAAGCAAGCTCTTTTGCCTGCTTTTTTCAAATTATCGCCCATTAACGGGTAATGCTGCTAATTTTTCTAAAAACGCATCGAAAATATCGTTCATTTCCTGTTCTGACTCAGCACTGTTCAACGCCGCCTTAGTCCGAGCAGAATGTGAAATCCCCTTTAAGTAATATGCCGCTTGTCCACGGAATTCACGAGGACCCACATATTCACCTTTCAATTCAACTAACCGGTGTAAATGTTCCTTAGCTGTCTGAATCTTCTTTTCCGGGGTTGGTTCCGGTAATAACTCGCCGGTTGCTAAATAATGCTCAGTTTGGCGCAGCATCCAAGGATTACCCATTGCAGCACGGCCAATCATCACGGCGTCAGCACCAGTATGATCCAACATCCGCTTAGCATCCTCTGCTGATCTAACGTCACCATTACCCATAAATGGAATGGTTAATTGATCGGCAACTTCCTTTAAAATATCCCAGTCAGCGTGCCCTTGATACAATTGCTTCCGAGTCCGGCCGTGCATCGCCAAAGCTGAAGCCCCAGCACGTTCAGCTGCCAAAGCATTCTCTACGGCATAGATATGCTTGTCATCCCAGCCAGTTCTCATCTTAACCGTCACCGGTTTCTTAACTGCATCAGTGACATAAGACACCATTTCATAAACCTTATTAGGATCCAGCAACCATTTTGCACCAGCATCGGTCTTAACGACTTTATTCACTGGACAACCCATGTTGATGTCAATGATATCAGCGGCCGTATTTTGATCAACAAACTTTGCAGCTTGCACTAAGGTTTCCTTAGTACCACCAAAAATCTGGATACTCATTGGGTGCTCGCTGGCATCAACAAACATCATATCCAAGGTTTTTTGATTATGATACATAATGCCACGGTCCGAGATCATTTCACAGACCACAAGTCCTGCACCAAATTCTTTACAAATGACCCGAAAAGCTGAGTTAGTTACCCCAGCCATGGGTGCGACAACGACTTGATTTGCTATTTTAACGTCGCCAATTTGCCATTCCATATGCTCACCTCTAAAATTTTACTCTCTAACTTAATTTCTGCGTTAGCTATCATAGCACATTCTAGTAACGACTGGCTACTAACAACAGGTTAATTACATTGTTGCTAAAATTGCTTTCAATTCATCTTCACTAAATTCATACTTGTTCTTACAAAAATGGCAGACGGTTTCAGCATGGTGGTCTTCATTAATAATTTGTTCCAACTGCTTTTTAGAAATACTTGCCAATGCCTTGCTAAACTGTGCTTTTGAACAGTCACACTTAAATGAAACCGGCATCTTATCCAGAATTTTGACGTTTTCTTCGCCAAATAACAAGTTCAACATATCCTCTGGTTTTTGCCCATCAAGTAGCAGTTCAGAAACCATTGGGACTTCCTTTAGCCGCTTTTCAAGATGACTAATCGCTTCATCCTTGGCACCAGGCATGACTTGTACTAGGAAGCCACCAGCAACCTTGATACTATTGTCATCATTAACAAAGACTGACACACCAACAGCTGAAGGAATCTGTTCGGACTGTGCCAAATAATAAGTAAAGTCGTCACCAATTTCACCAGAAGCCAATGGTACTTGCCCGGTATACGGCTTGTCCAACCCAAGATCCTTCGTCACTGAAAGTGAACCTTCAACACCAACAGCTTTCGCCACATCGATTTTATGAAACTTGTTGAGTGGCAAATTCACGTGAGGATTCTGTAAATAACCTTTAACAGTCCCGTTAGCATTCCCATCAACAACGATACCGCCGACTGGACCGCCACCGTTGATCCGCACAGTTAAAGTATCATCCCCCTTTAAGACTGAAGATGACAGCATTAAAGTGGCAATGAGAGTCCTGCCAAGGGCAGCAGAAGCAGCGGACCAGGTATCGTGTCGTTGCTGAGCTTCGCGAACTAATTCGGTTGCATCGACGGCATAAGCGCGGAATTGACCGTCGTCAACAACGCTTTTAAGTAAATAATCTGACATAGTGTCCTCCTAAAAGAATTTCTAGAGTAGTATAACACAAGGTGCGAAAGCTGGCGTTTAGAAAGTGGAGTGCAAGTAGACAATGGCGGAAATCCCGATCCTGGATTTCTGACGTTGTTTGCTTGCATGCAGCTTTCTGCCAGCTGGAGCCTAATTAGAACAAGGTGCGGAAGCTGACGATTAGAGAGCGGAGTGTAAGGTGCTTTCGGCAAAAATCCCGAACTTGGATTTATGTCGGAAGTGACTTACATGTAGCTCTCTGTCAGTTGGAGCCCAATTAAGCTACGTTAAATTAACCAGCTAAATACACATCAAATTCATCCCATTTTAACCTCACAAAAAAGCGCAAGCCCACGGCCTGCGCTTTTCATCAACTCTAATCCTCACCATCATCCGAATGATCAGATTGATCATCAGCATGCTGTTGGTTAGAATCACCCTTATCAGAATTAGTCTGAGCTGGGTTTTGATCACTATCTGAATCAGACTGAGGAGCATCTGAAGTTTCAGTAGCGTCTTCTTTGTTTTCATTCTTTGCCAGAATCTTAGCTTGACGTTCTGCTTCACGCCGTTCAAGTTCACGTTTAGATTGTTCAAAGGTGGCAGCCTTCTCACTTGGAAATTCACTGTCATTCTTTTTATCTGGCATTTGACCAGTGTTATAGAGACTGAGAATTTGCTTTTCATCCAACGTTTCATACTTCAACAGTGCTTCAGCAATGATTTTATGCTGTTCACGATGTTCTGAAAGAATCTTTCGAGCAGTTTCGTGAGCTTCATTGGTCAAACGACGAACTTCTTCATCAATGGCTGCAGCAGTCGCCTGTGAATAAGATGGTGCTTGTCCATAAGCAGCTGCTTCTTGGCTGTTAGCACTCTCTAAGGCAACCGTCCCAAGCTTCTCACTCATCCCATACTGGGTAACCATTGCACGGGCAATTTGAGTTGCCTGTTCAAAGTCGTTTGAAGCGCCAGACGATTCAGAATGGAAGATCAGCTCTTCAGCTGTCCGACCACCCATCAGGCCTGCCATTTGTTCCTTGGCGTCCCGCTTGCTCATGAGCATTTGATCCTCACGAGGAAGCATGATAGCGTATCCGCCAGCACGGCCACGAGGAACGATGGTAACCTTATGGACGACCCGTGCGTCGTTTAAGACTAACCCAACGATAGTATGCCCGGCTTCATGATAAGCAACGGTTTCCCGTTCCTTCTTGCTGATAACCCGATTACGCTTAGCTGGTCCAGCAATGACACGGTCTTCAGCTTCATCAATATCAGAAGCATCGATTTGCGTCTTGTTGCGACGAGCAGCTAACAACGCACCTTCGTTCAGCAGGTTTTCCAGATCAGCACCAACAAATCCTGGGGTTTGCTTAGCGATTTCCTTTAAATCAACATCATTAGCCAAAGGTTTATTGCGTGAATGAACCTTCAAAATAGCTTCACGTCCGTTGACATCTGGACGACCAACTAGGATCTTCCGGTCGAAACGACCTGGACGAAGCAACGCTGGATCCAAAACATCAGAACGGTTAGTGGCAGCCATAACGATAACACCTTCGTTACCAGTAAAACCATCCATTTCAACCAGTAACTGGTTAAGGGTTTGTTCACGTTCATCGTGACCGCCACCCATACCAGCACCACGTTGACGACCAACGGCATCGATTTCATCAATGAAGATGATGGAAGGCGCGTTCTTCTTAGCTTGATCGAACAAGTCACGAACACGGCTAGCACCAACCCCGACGAACATTTCAACGAAATCAGAACCGGAGATTGAGTAGAACGGCACACCAGCTTCACCGGCAACCGCTTTAGCAAGTAAGGTTTTACCAGTACCAGGAGGCCCCTCTAGTAACACACCAGATGGGATCCGGGCGCCTAACGAAACGAACTTGCGCGGATCTTTCAGGAACTCGACAACTTCGACCAGTTCCTGCTTTTCTTCTTCTTCACCAGCAACATCAGTAAAGCGAACTTTATTTTCTTTACTGTCAGTTGGTTTCGCTTTGGATTTACCAAAGTTCATGACTTTGCCATTCCCGCCACCTTGGCCGGCCTGACCCATCATCATGTAGAAGAAGAAAATGAACGCGAGAAGAGGCAATACGTAAACTAGTAAGTTTACCCAGAAGCCACTGGACTCTTCAGGCTTGGTATTCATCTTGACGTTATGATCCCTAGCATAACGCGTTACTTCACTGACACTGGAGTTGTTTTGCAACATGGCAGTGCTGAAGTTTGTAACCTTAGAGCTGGTGTTGCCACCAAGGGTAAAACCAGTCTGGGTCTTAGCCTTTTGCGCTTTTCGATACTCACCGGTAACTTTGTAGACGCCACCAGATGGTTGAACGGAAAAGTTCTTAACGTTGTTATCTTTTAGTTGTTGGATGAACTCGCTTGATTGAATATCTTGGGATTGCGAGCTTGAGTTATTTCCTTGAAAGAAGTAAATAACACCCATGACCAACAAGAAGATCACAATGTAGAAAAGACTATTTCGAAAAAGCCCATTTCTTCGATTGTTCATTTAGTGCCTCCTTACTTCGATTCCCTGTTTATTGGGAACGAAACTGAGGGACGATTCCCCCCGTTGATAAAAATTATACTATCACATTTGACCTTATTTGACTAATGTTTTATTCGGAAATTTGACCTTTTTTGACCAATCTTTTAATTAGCGTAAACTTCCGGTTTTAAAACCCCAACGTAAGGTAGATTTCGGTAATATTCAACGTAATCAAGTCCATAGCCGACTAAGAACTCATTTGGCACATTAAAACCAACGTAATCAGCCTTCGCTTCAACTACTCGACCTTCAGGCTTATCCAAGAGCGTGCAGACTTTTAAAGATTTAGGATTCCGTTCAGATAACCGTTCCCGTAAATATGCCAACGTCCGGCCGCTATCTAAAATATCTTCGATCACTACTACGTCTCGACCGCTAATATCAGTATCAATATCGTGAACTAATGTTATCTCTCCGGTTGAAGCGGTACCACCATGATAACTGGACACATCAATAAAATCGATGTCTGCGAGAAAATCAAGTTCTCGTAACAGATCCGTCATGAAAAAAATAACACCCTTTAATACTCCGATGAACAGCGGTTTTTTACCCGCGTAATCTCTGGTAATGTCAGCTCCCAAACGTTGGCAAGCAGCTTTGATGTCATCTTGGCTGTATAAAACACGCTCGATATCGTTATTCATTAATTTTGCTCCTCTAGTCAGATTGTTTTAAAACCAGTTCGTAGTTAGGTTCAGTTAAATCACGCGTGCTGCGCTGCACCCCTATCAGCCACAAGACTTCGCCCGTGGCCGTCACAACTACCAGTTGCTGTGACCGTTTTGAGCGGGGTACTTTATGGTCAATCAAAATGCGTCGAACGGTCTTATGGCCGCCACCGATAAGGTTAATGCGGTCATCCGGCAAGGCCTGCCTAATTGATAACGGCAGTTCATTCGGCTTCAATTCAAGCGTCATGTGACATTTTTTCAAATGTTCGGTTGTTCGGGCTGGTTCAAGACGCGCTTGTAACCCCCGTGATAACTGAACCCACTGGTTAGATATTACCACAATTTTATCTGCTGGTTTGTGATTTTGGGGAACTTTTAATACTGATTTAATTGAAAAACGATCATAGGCTTTTTCGAAGACCTGGGAATGTGCCAAATTCACTTCACCATTTGGCTTTTCGTCATTATTTAGCAGCTGAGTGGCTTCCTCAACATACGAGGTCGTGATGGGCAGGTCTGCCAACTTAAAAACCGCCTTTAAAACTGCCTGCTGGTGAATCAACGCTAACTTTCGCCACCGCATAACACTATACGTGCCATCATCAAGATCACTGCGTACCTCCTGCAATAGTTCCTGGGTTCGTTCATCGGCCAACTGAATAGTTGCCGTCAACTGTGATGTATACGCCTGAACGTGCTCGAGAAAGGCGGGATTTTCCTGCTTAAGTAACGGAATTAACTGATGTCTAACACGATTACGAAAAACATCATCCACTTGATTTGTTTCATCCTCATACCAGGTTAAGTGTGACTGCTCTGCATAATTTTTAATCTGGGCCTTGCTGAAAGCCAGTAACGGTCTGATTAATTTACCAGTTTCAAAGGGTTGTTCAGGCAGAATACCTCGCAATTGCATCAGTTGACCGCCACGAACGAGTTTCATCAGTACCGTTTCAGCCTGATCATCCGCATGGTGAGCTGTCAGCAAACAACTCGCATGATATCGCTGCATCAGCTCAGCAAAAAAATCGTAGCGAAAGCGTCGGGCAGCCGCCTCCACCCCTGTCTGTGGGTGGTTTGCAACTGGCCATTGCGCTATTTCTAACTGAATGTGGCGCTGATGGCAGTAATCCATCATGAATTGCTCCTCAATCTCACTTTGTTGACGCAATTTATGATTAACATGAGCAACCACTAATTTCGGTCGTACATTGACTGGTAACTGCTGCATTAAAGTAAGAAGTACCATCGAGTCAACCCCAGCCGATACTGCTACTATGACAGTTTGATTCGAGTCAAACCAGTTAGCCTGAATAACTATCGACTTAAACTGTTTTACAATATCCATCTTGTATTCCTCATCAATTAAAAAAAGAAGCATCCCTTACAAAACGGCTGCTTTGCAAACGGACGCTTCAGTTCAATTGTTGTCTGATAAATTAGCTACGACGGCCACCGCGGCCACCACGTTTCCCTTCAGTGTTACGCTTGAGGGTTGCTAGTCGGTCTTCACTTTCCTTCAGAAAGCCAGACATTAAATCATCGAAACTCTCCTTATGGTTCGAATTCGAGTGGTTGTTATTTCGGGAGTGTCCACCACCGTTGTTGCTATTACGATAATGACCGTTGCCACCACCGTGGTAATTGTTGTTATTTTCATGATGCTCGTGATTATTATGATGTTCATGTTCTGAACGGTGTTCCGAGTGGCCTTCAGGTTTATCCTGTGCCTTGCGAATTGATAATGCAATCTTACCGTCATCACCAATATTCAAAACTTTCACCGTCACTTCGTCGCCAATGCTCAAAACATCATGAATATCTTTTACGAAACCATCTGAGACTTCGCTGATGTGGACTAATCCAGTTTTATGATCACCTAAATCAATGAACGCACCAAAATTTGTGATGCCTGAAACTTTACCAGCAACTTTTTCTCCAACCTCGATTGCCATAAACAAGAATTTCCTCCTTAAATTTGTATTAATAGTATAGCACATTTCTTGTCAAACAAGTCTGAACATGGCACGGGTTTTTAATCAAAATCTCATTTCAGTGTAAAAAATGAAGCTGCCCCCAAGCTCACACTTGAAACCAGCTTCACCGCAATCCCAATACAACTTTTTTACCTCGCCGTCACGTCATTTGCTTTGTCGTTAGGCAGACTGTAAATCGTCTCCCCTGCCTTAGCGAAATAATACTTCGAGCGAATGAGATTTTCTAAATAATCCTTGTTATTCAAGAGTTTGACATGTTCATTCAGATTCTGATGGGTCTGTTTCACCCGTGCAAGTTTTTGCTGCTGACGTGTAATTTGGACGTTAGTCTGGCTCATTATATTTTTAGCGTGCACAATTTGCACACCTAAAAAGAGAAAGGCAAGACAGAAAATGCCAATAATCATCAGTGCGCGTTTCTTACGTTTCTTACTCAGCACCACCTTATGCGTACTCTTCTTAACTTCTCTTGTGTACTGATTATCAAGCTGTGTAACGTTCGATCGTGTCACCATCTTAACGCCCCCCACGTCAATATCCTTATAAGTGAAGTATATCAACGATATTATGGGTTGTCTATGAGATTTAAAGCGGATTCACGGAATGTCACAGAACTGTAATAGTATTTGTACGAAACCGCTCAGTCAAAGTGCAAAATGTAACGACCTCTGATGTGGTTTACTCGTTACGGTAATCTTTTTCGTAATCTTCACTAACTATCTTGAACATGTTTTCTGCATCTTGTTTCTTAGTCGTTTCCAGTAGCTGCAGAACCTGAACAGTTAACGTTTTATTACCGAATTTAATCACCAAAATATCGTTGGGGGCAACATCCGTAGATGATTTAGCCACCCGATCATTAATTGTAATCCGACCCTGATCGGCAATTTCTTTGGCAACAGTGCGCCGTTTGATAATTCGGGAAACTTTTAAGAATTTATCTAATCTCATTGTGAACCTCCGTGTTTATTTTTTAAGCCAACGTAGCCAGCGGTCAGCTTGGGGAAGCAGCAGCCACTCACGTAACGTTAGTAGTTTTAATTTTAAAGCGAGCAACATAAAAACCAGTACGCCTACTAAAACACCTAGTCCCGAATTAACGAGTGCCGTCATTCGCGGTGACCAGGTGGCAGTTAATAGACTGCCAAGTGGCATAACAACTCTTACTGCCAGTAACATGATGATTGAAATCAGGATCAATTTTAGTAAAAAGCCCTGTTTAAAAGCCATCAGCCGTTCTTTACGCAACTGCTGCATCAAAAAGCCGGCCATACATAGTAAGGCAAAAACGGTTATCCAACTAGCTCCAATTGCACCGAACCTAACAACTGCCCACTGGTTAAAACTAATTTTAACCAGTAAGCCAATGACTAGTCCTGCAATTGTCACTACAAACTGATTCAGACTTTGTAAAATACTGTTATCGATCATGATCAAAGTTGCAAAAATAATGCTTAAAACGTATACCGACAGCATCCCATTTCCCTGCTGATTACCGAATAACAAAACGTTTACTTCAGGCATTAAAGCAATCAACCCTATTGCAGCGGCAGTCGCAATCGTCACACTCATTCTAATCACGGTATTTGCCTGCCGGGCAAACTGCTGACGCGATCCATGATTGAGTGATTCTGTTAGCGATGGCAGTAACGAGGAGGAAAATGAAGTGGCGACCACTAATCCTAATTGCACTAAGGGCTGTCCACGGTCATATACCCCTTTAATTGATTTAGCAAGGAGCGGTGGCAGCCCCTGAATCATAAGGCCTCGCATAACGGTAAATGAGTCAACTAGTTGCAATAACACCATCATTGAGGCAAATAAGCTAATCGTGCCGCCTTCAATCAGCAGCCGTTTTGCTAGATGACCATAACTTTGGGCAGCGGGCTGATACGCTAATCTAAACACCTTCACTTGATGATGGCGAACATAAAACAGCATTACCAGCGTAGCAAAGATTGCCGCAATAGGCGCACTGCTCATCGCCCACGCTCCCATCCGGTAAACGTTCCATTGATGCCTCATAGCCCAATAAGCTACAAACAGGATCACGGCCACTCGGACGGCCTGCTCGACCAGTTGAGAAAGTGCAGTGGGTCGCATATCGTATTCACCTTGAAAATAGCCTCGGCTAATCGCTAAAAACGGTGAAAATAAAAACATCCAACTCACCGACCGAATAATCGGTGCCAAACCAGGATCGCCCATTGCACTGGCAATCGGTAACGAAAATGCCTGTAAGCCCAAAAATAAAATCAGTGAAAAGCCAGCCAAAATCATAAAGATCCGTGAGACCAGCGTTAGTTTAGCCTCAGCCGTTTCGTTTTCAGCCACTAACTTTGAAATAAACATTGGTAAGCCGCTGAGTGCAAAAGTCATTCCGATACCATAGATCGGATAGATTTGCTGATAGACGTAAAAGCCCGTATTTCCAACCATGTTTTGGAAAGGAACCCGATAAACTGCACTCAAAATTTTGGCAATCAGCGATGCTACCGAAAGTAATAAAGCACCTTGCATCACCGTCTTCATTGTTTTACGTTGCATAGTCCACCTATTTTGTCGTTGTTTTAACAGCCATGTCACTTAACGCTTTAACAAACTGGTTTAATTCAGCCATCCAGTTCTGCGCTGTCATCTTTGGCTGAATCACTAATTTAACCACTAACTTGTCATTTGAAAGTCCAACCGTTGCTTTGAGCTTCGTGTTGGATAATGCCTTGAAGACGTCTTCACCGCTAAAACGGTCCGTTCCTTTCACGGAGAAGACCACTTCGATTTGATCTTTAATGCGATGAATTTTTTCAATTAACGCTTCATCAGCCTGAATCTTCACTTGACTAATCGCCAACAGATTAGTGACTTCGGTCGGATATTCACCAAAACGGTCAATCAAATCATTTTGCACTTCAGTGATATCCTCAGGACTTTCAATTTGCCGGATTCGCTTATACATTTCGATTTTTTGCTGCTGATCTGCAATGTAAGTATCAGGCAAATAAGCTTCCAACCCAAGCTCCACAGTAGTATCCGTCTTTGGTTTAGCCTTTTTACCCTGCTTTTTGGAAACAGCATCCGTCAGCATTTGGGTGTATAAATCATACCCAACTGAGTCAATAAAGCCACTCTGCTGTTTACCCAGCAGGTTTCCTGCCCCACGAATAGACAAATCTCGCATGGCAATTTTAAAACCAGACCCTAACTCAGTAAAATCCTTAATAGCTTCAAGCCTTTTCTCACTAACTTCCGTCAAGACTTTGTTAGGTTGATACATAAAGTAGGCGTATGCCACCCGGTTACTTCGGCCGATTCGCCCTCGTAGCTGATACAGCTGCGAAAGTCCCATGTGATCGGCATCTTCCACAAATAACGTGTTTGCGTTTGGAATATCCATACCCGTTTCGATAATCGTAGTGGTAACTAAGACGTCATACTCACCACGAATGAAATCGTATAAAATGCCTTCCAACTGTGCTTCGGTCATTTGTCCGTGAATGTAGGCAACCTCCGCATCGGGAACTAACGCTTTAATCTGACTCACGGTTTCCTCAATGTCACCAACCCGATTATGCAGGTAAAAGACTTGACCACCACGTTGCAATTCACGCCGAATGCCGTCTTGAATCGCGCCGGCATTTTGCTCCATAACGTAGGTTTGAATTGGGAACCGGTTAGCGGGTGGTGTTTCAATGACCGAAAGATCCCGCACGCCAAGCATCGACATGTGCAACGTCCGAGGAATCGGTGTCGCTGTCAGCGTTAAAACATCCACCTGAGATTTCATCTGTTTAAGCTTTTCTTTATGCTTAACGCCAAAACGCTGCTCTTCATCCACCAATAACAATCCCAGATCGTTAAACTTCACGTCTTTCGACAAGAGTCGATGAGTCCCCACAACAATATCAACACTGCCATCTTCCAGGCCATGAATAATTTGATGAACTTCTTTGGTTGTCTGGAAACGGGATAAAATGGCAACGTTGACCGGAAAACCTTCAAAGCGATTGGTCATCGTATCATAGTGTTGCTGCGCTAGGATCGTTGTCGGGACAAGAAAGGCCACTTGTTTCCCAGCTTCGATGGCCTTGAAAGCAGCTCGCAAGGCCACCTCAGTCTTACCGTAGCCCACATCGCCCACAAGTAGCCGGTCCATAGGCTTGGCCTTCTCCATATCATGCTTAATTTCTTCGATACTACGCAATTGGTCAGGCGTTTCTGAATACGGGAACTGATTATCGAATTCCTCTTGATAAGTGTCATCGCGAGGAAAAGCATAACCCTTTTCTGAATCACGTTTGGCGTAAAGTTCAATCAGATCATCCGCAATATCTTCAATTTTGGCAGCGACCTTTTTCTTGGTTTTGGCCCAATCGGAGCCGCCCAATTTGTTGATATGTGGTTTCTTGTCTTCTGAAGAAACGTACTTCTGAATTAAGTTTAACTGCGTTACTGGAATAAACAGCTTGGCATCGTTTTGATAGGCAATGGTCATGTAATCCTGATGAACACCATCAACTTCCAGTGTCTGCATGCCTTCAAAGCGACCAATCCCGTGATTGACGTGAACCACGTAATCGCCAGGCTTCAGATCCGTATAACTCTTCAACCGCTCTGCATTTTGCATGGTTTGCCGGCGACGATGATGTTTCGTCACCTGCTTGAACATCTCTGCTTCAGTAATCACAACTAACTTAGCATCCGGCAATTCAAATCCAGTCTGACTGGACGCTGGGATAATTTGAACAACACCAGGCTGAATATCACTGGCCTTAGTCATCACGGCGTTAATGCCGAAGTCATCAAGTGTTTGTGAGACTTTATTGAGCCGTTCTTCGTCAGCCATCATCATGACAACGGTTTGCTTCGACGCTTGCCAACGGTTAATTTCCTGCTTCAAAAGCGGCATTTGACCAAAGAACTGCTGCATGGCACGCGTCTTGATTTCAATCAGTTGATCAAAGCGCATGTTCCCCATCCCCTTTTGAAAAAGAGCAAAGAAAACTTCAGCATGGTGATCACGCTTCAGCACGTCTTGAAAGTGTAAACCAAACTGCTGGTCACTGAAAATCTGATGCGCACTCAATTTATCAACGATCCAATTAGCCTCATCCGTTTCCAATTGCTTATTGGTATCACGCAATCTTGGATAATCATCAATCAGTAATAACCCGTTATCACCTAAATAGTCTAAGAGATTAGTTTTGCCAAAAAAGTCATTAGCGAATAGTCTTAACTCGGCAGAAACATCCCCCTTAGTTAAGGATTCAATCAAGGGGGTAATGCTATTAGTAAGTTGCTCACTATCTTCATCAGACAGTTTTTTCTGCTCTTTAGTTAATTTCTTATTTAGTCCATCAGCAGCCGTCTGCCGTTCCTCTGGTGTCATCAACATATCAGTAACGGGATGAATCGTGACGGCGTCAATGTTTTCTACGCTTCGTTGCGTACTGGCATCAAAGTAGCGTAACGAATCAATCTCAGTATCAAATAAGTCTACTCGAACGGGATATTCCGTATCTAACGGGTAAATATCAATAATCGAACCGCGAATAGCAAAATCGCCCGGTGCATCAACTAATTTTTGCCGAGTGTACCCCATCCGTTGCAGCCGGGCAGCTAAGGCTTCTAGATCAACCTCACCGCCAGTCTTTAACGGTATTTGTGCCTGACTGAATAGCTTTGGATCAGGTAGCTGTCGCCGCAATCCTGAAACTGATGTCACAATGACAGCCGGCTTAGCTTGTGTTAATGCGCTGAGTGCCTGAATTCGCTGACTCTGAAAATCAGGAGAACTAGTGGCTATCTCTGCAGCTAGCAGTTCTTCAACTGGAAATTCAAATAATTGATCATCCGTCAGCTGACCACTCAATTCATCCGTCAGCTGATCAGCGTGATACATGGTGTCAGTCACAAAAATCATGGGGCGCTGTTCTTTTTGCATCAAAGTCTGAATCAACAATGACCGCGCCGATCCAGCGATACCCGTTAACAATTCCCGGCCTTGCTGATCAAAGCCAGCCACGAATTGCTGATATTGCGGCATATTTGCAAAAAAATCTGCAAGTTGCACTAAGCTTCACTCCTTTACTAGTTATACTGATTCATCAAATCGGGAATCGTTTCACCATCAACCCAATCAAATAGTGCTGCAACTGCATGTTCCGCAGCAACGTTAAACGTGGCACGCTGTTCTTCGGTAAACTTTCCAAGCACGTAGTTGACCACCGTACTCTTTTGCGGATGCTGAATACCAACCTTGATTCGGTTAAATTCCGTGGTTCCCAAAGCAGCAATAATGCTCTTAATCCCATTATGTCCGCCAGCAGAACCCTTTGGTCTAATTCTAATTCTTCCTAAGGGCATATCCATATCATCATGAACAACGATCAAATCATCGATGTCCAGCTTGTAAAAGCGCATAAGTGCGCCAACTGCCCGGCCTGACTCGTTCATAAAGGTAGTGGGTTCAACCAGCATCACCTTTTCGCCGTTCACTTGACCAGTTGCCAGCTTAGCCTCCATCTTTCGGCTAGTAAATTGCAAACCGGCTTTTTGCGCAAACTGTTCCACAACCATGAAACCAGTGTTGTGTCGCGTTTGCTTATATTGCGGACCGATATTACCAAGCCCAACGATCATTTTCATTATTAAATACGCTCCCTATTGTTGTTATCATTTTTTACATTAAACCATGCAAAATAGCTGAACGGTAGTTTCAACCGTTCAGCGTAAAAGATTCTTACGAACTCTAAGTACAAATATCAAGTCAAAGTATAGCATACGTCACTGGTTTATGCATATCATCTTGTTCCAATCTCAGTAATAACACCTTTCGAATACATCAGTGAACAAGTCAGACGTTGACTTATCAAATTCAGCCTGTCCATTAGCTTGTGCAGTCGATTTTTAAATGATGGCCTATTCCAATATTAATAAGGATTACCTGAAATATCAGCTTTCACAAAGTGACATTATGAAAGTTATATTTCAGAGCATCAATTATTGGTAAGCGCTTACCATTTCATGATAAACTGTCCCTGTTAAAGATTAACTATTTTGAAAGAGGTGGGTAAATTGTCAAAATCGCATCAAAAAGTTGTCCTAGTTGGGGACGGTGCTGTAGGATCAGCTTATGCATTTGCAATGATGCAACAAGGACTTGCGGAGGAGTTAGTGATCGTCGATGTCATTAAGGAACGCACTCACGGCGACGCATTAGATCTAGAGGATGCCCAAGCATTCACATCACCTAAAACGGTTTATTCTGGTGAATACAGTGATGCAAAGGATGCTGACTTAGTAGTGATCACGGCCGGTGCACCACAAAAGCCTGGTGAAACCCGGTTAGACTTAGTTGATAAGAACTTAAAGATATTGAGTTCAATCGTCAAACCAATTGTCGATTCTGGTTTTAATGGGATCTTTCTAGTCGCAGCTAACCCCGTGGATATTTTAACTTACGCGACCTGGAAATTCTCCGGCTTCCCTAAGAATCGTGTAATCGGATCAGGCACTTCATTAGACACATCTCGGTTACGTGTGGCATTGGGCAAGAAACTGAATTTAGATCCCCGCAGTATTGATGCCTACATTCTAGGTGAACACGGTGATACTGAATTTGCTGCATACGATGAAGCCACTATTGGTTCAAAACCACTTCGTCAAATTGCAAAGGAAAATGGTATTACCGACGCAGATCTTGACGAAATCGAGGATCAAACCATGCATAAGGCATACGAAATCATTAACGCCAAGGGAGCTACCTACTATGGTGTTGCGACTAGCCTGATGCGGATCACAAGAGCAATCTTCCGTGATGAGAATGCTATCTTGCCAGTTGGGGCAGCCTTGAATGGCGAATATGGCCTTGATGACATCTTCATTGGTACACCAGGAATCATTAACGCAACTGGCTTAGCTGGTGTGATTGAAGTACCACTAAGTGAAGCGGAACAAGCGAAGATGAAAGCGTCAGCAGATACTTTAAAGAAAGTTACAAAAGATGGTTTAGCGGCACTAAACGGCTGATAGTTAGTCAAGGTTTACTGTATCAAGACTAGTACCTTCTACTTAGGAGGTACTTTTTTAGTGAAGAAAAATTGAGTTTTACTCGAATATGCCTTATCCTTATAGATGACCATAAGGAGGATCAGAACATGACACATCGATCACGTTGGGTCTCCGCGGGTTTAACTGTAATCGCGATTCTTGCAATTGGTTACGGTTGGCGAACGGCCCATTATAATAGCCACTTTTTGAGTGACACCCAAATCGGTGGCATTCGAGTAGGTGGCCAGACTGCTGAACAAGCAGCCCAGACTTTAAAAACGAAACTGTCTAATCAAACTTATACAGTTGAAGAACATTCAAAAACACTGGCTCAATTCACTTCGCGTGAAGCTGGTGTTAAGGCCTATTCGACAACTCAACTTAAACAGCTGATTGCCAAGCAAAATGCCTATAGCTGGCCAGTACACACCTTTAGTGCTTCAGCCGACGATCAAAGGCTCAGCGCTAGTGCAATGGATGATGCGGATTTAACCGCGTTAGCCAATAAGATTGTTCAAGTTGCTGGCACCAATCGGACGGCGACTCATAACGCTAAGCTGGTGTATAAAGGTCATCAATTTACCATTGAAAAACCAGTTTACGGTACTGAGATTTCCCAAGCTTCCGTTAAGACAGCCCTCACTAAAGCGATTGAAACTCATGAATCAACGATTAATTTAAAACAAGCTTACGTGAAGCCAACCGTCTTAACTAACAGTAAATCACTCGTTAGTGCGAAAACGAAGGCCGAAAAATTAGCCAAGAATAAGATTACCTATCGGATCACAAATCATTCGATACAGGTTCCCAGTGACACAATTGCCAGTTGGCTAACCACCAAGAACGGTCAAGTGACAACTTCAAATGCTCAGATCACCAAGTATTTAACTAAACTAAGCTATCAATACGGTACGATTCATAAAACCCGTCACTTTAAAGCTCATGATGGTAAAACCGTTAAGGTGCCTGCCGGTTTGTACGGCTGGAGTATTAAAGTTGCCTCTGAAACACCGATTCTTTCAAAGGCAGTGCTGGCAGGTAAACCAGTGACCCGCACACCAGTTATCCAAGGTACTGGCTACCACAAGGATGGTTCTGATCTCGGCAGTACTTATATTGAAGTTTCCAAACCTGCTCAGCATATGTGGGTATATAAAAATGGCAAGGTGATTATTTCGACTGATGTCGTTACGGGTAAACCCGTTTCTGGCACAACGCCATCTGGTGTCTGGGACGTTTGGAGCAAGCAACGCAACGCCGTCTTACGCGGTAAGAACGACGATGGTTCCAATTACGCGTCACCCGTGAAGTATTGGATGCCAATTGATGATACAGGTGTTGGTATTCATGATTCACCGTGGCAACCACGCTATGGCGGTGATTGGTATCTCACACATGGCTCACATGGCTGTGTCAATACCCCACCATCCGTTGTTGGTAAGGTTTATGCTGCGGTACCATTGCACACACCAGTTGTTATCTACTAACTAATCCAATTATCTAATCAAGCGTCTGAGTGTGTGACAAAACTCGGTAGATTCCAGAATTTAAGTAAATAATGCCTATTCCGCACAAATCGCGGAGTAGGCATTATTTACGTTAAATGGCAGGAATCTGAGTTTTGGCGCATGATTAATTAGGCAATATTGACGCATCGAACCAAAGGACAGGCATCCTAATTTTTGCTGAAAAATTGATTGAAATGCTTGCCAATATAGACTTATGGCACAACCTCGGGCGCTTTATTTAGGTTAAAGCCAAATAACCATCTGATAGCCGTTTTTAATTCTAAGCCTACGCTAAGATTTTTCGAATTCTAATTTGACTAAACAGCGATTATTCCCCAATAAACCCCTATTCAGTTGTTTCTCAGGTGATTTTTATGTTATGATATTTCTAGTTTATTAGAGAGTTCTAATTATTAGGAGGTTACACCCAATGTTGTTGAAGTCCTTGATCAAGCCTAAAGAGCGACTAGTGACTGTCCAGGAAAATGTCACTTTAGAGGAAGCTCTTAAGATACTTGAAGATTCCGGTTATCGCTGTGTGCCAATTTTAGATGAAACCGGGACGATTTTCCGGGGTAACATCTACAAGATGCATATCTATCGGCATAAGTCACGTGGTGGTGATATGAAACTGCCAGTGACAACTTTATTAAAAAATGCCACTAAATTTATCAAAATCGATGCCGCTTTCTTCAACGTCTTTTTCTCGATTAAAGATCTTCCGTATATTGCGGTGCTTGATGCGGAAAATAAATTTTACGGTATCCTGACGCATACTCGGCTAATGGATATGCTCTCCCAATCGTGGAACGTCAACATTGGTTCTTACGTTGTTACCGTTGTTTCGCCAGGTACGCGTGGTGACTTGGTAGGTATCGCCAAAATTATTACCAAGTACACTAGCATCGCCAGTGTGATCAGCCTCGACGCTCGGGATGGCGAATTAGTTCACCGCATCATGTTCACCTTACCAGCTGACGTTGATCAAACAAAGCTTGATCGCATTGTTCGTGCCTTGGAACGAAAAGATTTCAAAGTACCCGAAATTGAAAATTTAAATCATGAAATCTGATTTTAAGTAACACCACTAAGTTAAGATTTCAGCTAAATAACAAGACAGCGACCGATTCCCTGAATACCTTGGGAATCGGTCGCTGTCTTGTTATTTTTTAAAGCTAATCGAATGATACTTCATTTTGGCACTATGTAATTTTCCAAGAAATTAAGCGCGTTTGTGCTGCTTATAATCACTCTTTTTATTTAACCCGATGCTGACCTCTAGAGCGTGATCAACTTGTTGCATGGTAACCTCATCTAGCTGTGCCACATGATCTTTTAGTCGTTGCTTATCAATCGTACGAATTTGCTCCAATAAAATCACCGAATCTTTTTCGATACCAGTATGATGAGCTTTAATTGGCACGTGGGTCGGCATTTTGGGTTTAGAAATTCGCGCTGTTATGGCGGCCACAATTACGGTAGGACTGTAGTGATTACCAATATTATTCTGAACAATTAATACTGGCCTGACGCCACCTTGTTCCGATCCAACTACAGGCGACAAATCGGCATAATAAATATCGCCGCGTTTGATCTCATCATTTGCCATCTCTTCATCCCCTTGTTCATTCGCCACCACTAGCTATGATCCTCCAACAATAACCGAGTGACTTACTTTTGTATCCGGTGATCAAAGACTCCGTCATAACTACCAAATCAGTTGAAGGCCGTAACCTGAGAAGCTAGAATCTAGGCTCCTATCCCAAATAGTTTAAAATTAATAACCATACGCTATACCTAGTATGCTATAACTTCTCATGATAGATTCCTATTCTCCGTGACTCATTCTTATAATTCTACCATTGCCACCAATAAAAAAGAACCCCTTGCCCGGTTTTGGTCGGGCAAAAGGTTAGTTTGAGTTTTAGTTAATATAAGTGCGCTTTAAACGCTGAGTAAAACCGCAAGCAATTTCGTAATGGATAGTTCCACAATAATCGGCCACATCCTGTAAACTGATCGTTTTACCATGGTCTTCTCCAACCACCGTTACCACCGTTCCAACCGGAAATTGACGTGGTAATCGAATCATCAGCTGATCCATGCACACCCGACCAATAATTTCGCAAAACTCACCGTTAACCAGCACATGGAAACCCTGCAAGCGCCGTTCATAACCATCAGCATAGCCAATTGGCAAGGTTGCCACCCACTCATCTTCTTGTGCAGTGTACGTAGCGCCATAGCTCACAGAATACCCTTTGAGCAATTTTTTAACAAACACCATTTTGGTCTTAAGACTCATGGCAGGTTGCAATGGAAATGGTACGGTTAACTCTGTACCGGAGGGATTCAAGCCATACGCTGCTACCCCGTAACGAATCATATTGCCGTTACAAGCATCATGCCAAAGACTGGTAGCAGAATTAGAGACATGGACGTACTTGGGGCGGTATGGCAGAACTGCCATAAATGCTTCCCAACGATCAATCTGATGTTGAAAATACGCTGTATCGGCTGCATCTGCCTTGGAAAAATGGGTAAAGATCCCTTCAAAATTAAATTGTGGCTTCTGATCAAGGTACTGAACGGCTTGACGCAACTCTTCAGGATGCTGAAAACCGATCCGCCCCATTCCCGTATCCAGTGCGAGATGAATGGCTAAACGATGCTCTTCAATCAAATAGCGGCTCGCTTCTTCTAACCAGTCGATTGACCCCACCGTGGCAGAAATATGATGACTGGCCATCAAATCTGCATATTGCGGCTCAGTAATACCTAACACTAAGATAGGTAAGTTAAACCCAGCCTCTCGCAACGTTAGTGCCTCATCTAAGATAGCCACGCAAAAACCGGTTGCACCGGCCTTTTCTGCTATTTTAGCAACCTGAACAAGTCCGTGACCGTAACCGTCCGCCTTAACGACCTGAAAAAGTTCAACGCCAGGCTTCAACCGCGATTTCTCGGTAGCAATATTATGATAGATGGCCGACTGATCAATAATTAACTGAGTGGGCCGATGAACACCAATTGTCATTCTGCTGAGTCTCCTTCTAGCAAGACTTGTGTCATTACTAATTCACGAGTATGTGATATTGAAACAAAGCCCTTACCGTTAAAAGGATGCTTTACCAGTTCAGGTTTTCCCGTTTCATCATCTAAAATTTCGATATCTTGAAACGAAACTGCATGGCCAATACCAGTTCCAAAAGCTTTACTGTATGCTTCCTTAGCGGACCAGCGACCAGCCAGAAACTCCGCACTGTGTTTCGCATTTAGGGTTTGATAAACCGCTACTTCATTAGGTGTCAGCACCTTTTTAACAAACCGTTCTTGGTCAGCTATCTCACGAATACGGTTAATTTCTTCAATATCTACTCCAATTCCGTATATCAAGCTAGGGCCTCACTTTCACACTGATTTCGTCTTTTTAATTTTACCACAGTCAACCAATCGATTAACATGACACCTACTCACGCTTAGTTGACGCTTTTTCACTCCCTAATTTTTAATTTTCTCATTTAATGATGACTAAAAAAAATCCTCCAGCTCACAGACTGAAGGATCCTTTTGAAATTAAATATTAGTCTTTTTTACGGATCGTAAAACCGTGTTTGTTGCCACCGTTGTTCTTACGGTCGCGACGATCACGGCTACCACCATGATCACGGTGGTCCTTGCTAGAACCAGAACCGTAGCGACGATGACTGTCATTACTCTTACCGTAGTGACGGTTATTGCCACCACGACCATGGCCACCACCATGACCGCCACGATAATTCCGACTACCGCCGCCACCCTTGTGACGAGGCAATGGACGTTCCGGAGTAATCTTAACGGGAACTTGGTTTGAGTTATCTTTGGTTAAGTCGTTCAAAAGTGCAGCAACTAAGTCAACGGCTTCGTACTGATCAAGGAGCTTTGAAGCAACATCAGCATACTTATCGGTATCAGTCTTTTCGACTAATCCCTTAACCGTTTCTTCAGCAGCCGTTAACTGACCGCTGAAGGCTTCGGCTTCCGAAGGTGGCTTCAATGGCAGCATCCGCACCTTAGTTAACTTTTCAATCTCACGAAGATAGTCCATTTCGTTTGGTGTAACAAAGGTTAACGACACACCATGGTGCCCGGCACGGCCAGTACGACCGACACGATGCACGTAACTATCTGGATCTTGAGGAATATCGTAGTTAAAGACATGAGTCACATCTTCAACGTCGATCCCACGAGCAGCAACATCAGTTGCCACTAAGATATCAAGCTTACCATGCTTAAACCGGTTCAAGATTTGAGACCGACTCTTTTGAGTCAAGTCACCATGAATACCGGCAGCATTGTAACCACGGGCTTCAAGACCACGGGTGATTTCATCAACCCGACGCTTTGTTCGAGTAAAGACGATACTTAGATCAGGTGCTTGAACATCAAACATCCGAGTCATTACATCAAACTTTTCGTAGTCCTTAGCACGGACATAGTATTGTTCAATTAAGTCAGTCGTTAATTCTTTAGCCTTGATCTTAACGTGGTGTGGTTCGTGCATAAACTGCACACCAACCCGTTTGATCTCTGGTGGCATCGTTGCTGAAAACAGCATTGTTTGCCGGCTATCTGGGGTTTGCTTAATAATAGATTCAATATCATCTAAGAATCCCATGTTTAACATCTCATCGGCTTCATCTAAGACCAGCATCTTAACGTGGTCTAACTTCACCGTCCGGCGGTTCATATGATCGAGTAAACGACCAGGTGTGCCGACTAAGACTTGGGGATGGTTCTTCAAGCTGTTAATTTGACGACGGATATCAGCACCACCGTAAACAACCTGAACCTTCGCATGCTCTTCATGACCCAGTTGGAAAATCTGTTCCTGAGTCTGGATTGCCAATTCACGAGTTGGTGAAATGACCAGCGCTTGAATGTTGGGATCATCACGATCAATGTTTTGCAAAATAGGTAATGCGAAGGCCGCAGTCTTCCCAGTCCCTGTTTGTGCTTGTCCAATAACGTCTTTACCTTCCAATACCATTGGAATGGTTTCTGCTTGAATGGGGGTTGCTTCCTCATAACCGTTACGTTCAACGGCCTTGAGTAAAGGCTTGGTTAACCCGAGTTCTGAAAACTTCAAATAAATGTCCTCCTAATAGGCTTTTACAAAGGAAATAAGACTATGAGAAATCCGTCTCGTATGGTGCGTCTTATTCCCCATTTTACAAGTGTTAGTTCGAAAAAAATACAACTAGAGTATCATACATCACACAACTAGGAAAAGCAACAATTAATATTTTTATCACTCACTAAGTTGCAGACTTTTAGTCATTATTTGTTTGCAATGCAGCCAAAACATTCTCTAGATGAATGCCATGGCTACCCTTGATCAAAACAATATCTTCAGGTTGAATGTCAGCATTCAACTGAGTGATTAGTTGCGCCTGTTCATCCGTAGCATACAAATGGAGATGAGCGACTTCAAACTTGTCCTGCAACGCATCATAGAGAGCCTTCATATGTGGTCCGACCAAATAGACGTCCTGCACTAAAGTCGGATCAAAAACAGTTGCAAGTCCAGCATGTAACCCATCTGACTGCTCACCTAGTTCCAGCATGTCCCCTAGCACAACCCGCCGTTTACCAATAGTTGCGACTTTAGAAAAAGCAGCCATCACTTCTTTAACAGCGGTAGGATTGGAATTATAAACATCACTCAAAATTCGTTCTCCCGCAGTACCACTAACCCACTCTGCACGGTTTTCAGTTAAATTTAAATTTCCGAAGGCTTTAGCCGATGCTTGTGGTGAAATCCGGTACAATTTGGCAACACTTAGCGCCGCCAGTGCATTGTTGACGTTATAATCGCCAATCATCGGAACCGTCATTTTTTGTTCTGGCCACTCACTCGCAGTGAAGGTCGTCTGAGTATCAGTTGCATCAACATTTAAAGCATACATATCATTGGTTTTTTGGCGGCCAAAGGTACGCTGCCGCTGTGACACTTTTTTGGCCCGCTCAACTAATAGTGGCTCATCACCATCATAAATAAACGTGCCATCTGCTTTTAAGCCGTGCGTAATTTCCATTTTTGCATCAGCAATCTTGTCACGGGTACCAAAAAACTCAATGTGTGCTTCGCCAATCATGGTGATAATAGCAACATCCGGCTCAACCAAACGGCTTAAGAAATCAAGCTGACCCGGACGATCCATGCCCATCTCAATCACGAGCACCTCGGTATTAGGTTCCATCGACAGGATGGTAACCGGCACCCCAATTTCATTATTGAAATTATCCATGGTTTTAGTCACGTTAAATTGGGCAGAAAGGATGGCCGCCACCATATCTTTAGTCGTTGTTTTACCGTTTGAACCAGTCACTGCCACAACTTTAGGGTTGATTTTAAGTAAGTAATGCTGACTAAGGGATTGTAACGCAGTCAACGGATCATCAACAACCAGTACTGGCAAGTCCGCGGGTGCTTCACCATGGTCCGCTTTCCAAAGTGTTGCTACGGCACCGTTTTTTAGTGCGCTTTGAACAAACTCATGACCGTCTCGCTCCCCTTCCAAAGGTACGAATAACGCACCGTTAGAAAGGTGACGACTGTCAAATGCGACACTGGAAACCTCAATTTCATTCCAAGCACTAGTATCATTTTGAGCAGAAACCGCACTTGCGATTTCACCAAGCTGCATCTTCATTGAAAACAATCTCCTATTTTTGTCTCGTTTTTTTTGCACACCGAGTATTATACCACGACTGGGCGTTAAAAAGCGGCGACATGTCAAGCTGCAAACTTGACTGACTCCGCTTTATAAATCCGTTTCGTTTTCTGAAAAAGGAACTTCATCCGTAATTTCAATTCCCCACTGTTTTTGCTCAACGTCATAGCTAAGCGTCCCAACTTGTCGGGTCGTTTCGTAGACATCCATCCGGTCATGCCACCAATTCTGGCGTTCTGGATGCTCCTGCAGACGTATAGGAATCAAGTATCGCCGGCGACGTTCCACCGCCTGATCAAACGCAAAAACCAAGCCCTCCGAAAAAGCTGTTTGTACTTTTTGGATAATTTCTTTTGGCACTTCACTGACTGAAAATGGCCGGTTAAACATCATCCAGCGATTACTGTGCAATAATCTTAAATGACGCTTCAATGAAATATCCAAAATGTGCTCAAAAGTTGCCATCTTACGATAATAAACTTTAACAAAACCCGTGGTGGTCCCCAGATAAGCATATGCATTTTGAAGCTTGGAATAAAGTGGCAGGTGGTAATGAGTTCCCATATGCGCCATGTACAGTAGTTCAGCAATTTCACTGGGCATCATTAAATCAAGATCATCACTCTCATGATAATCCAGCCACATCTTGGGCGAATTTGTCTTTGACAAGATGAACTCACGCACTGAGTTTTGACCAGTTACCGTTTGAAACCGCGTGTGGCTATTGACTTGATTCCCCTCAAGTTTACCGTCGATCAAAACAATTCGCTGAGGAACAGCTGACATGCCATTCACAAAATCAGCCGAGGTAATCCCGTATGATATCACAAGATTATTCACCTGTTCCCAGTTAATATAGATAAAATTCCCTTGCATCACTTTTCCCACGCTCTCTCACATTATAGACACTTTTATTGTACTACGAAACATTACTAAAAAGGATGTTAAACGTTTAATCTCATTAAATTTATTACTGATCTCTCCTACGCTTGACGTTCCGGCCATTATCAAATAACATGGGGGAAATTACTCAAAAGGAGTCTGAATCATGACCAACGTACTTTTTGTCTGTTTAGGCAATATCTGCCGTTCACCTATGGCAGAAGCCATTTTCAAAGATTTGGTTTTAAAAGCTGGCCTCCAGAATCAAATCCAAGTGGATTCGTGTGCAACCAGCAGTGAAGAGGAAGGTCATCAGCCACACCCCGGTGCCCAAAAGGTAATGGCCGCTCATGGATTGGATTACAGCTACATGCACTCTCGGCCAATTACCCGGCAAGATTTTGACTGGGCGGATTACATTATTACAATGGATGGTCAAAATGTCTTTAATCTCAACCAAATGGCACCTGCTGAAGATCGCCATAAAATTCATCTCTGCTTAGATATTCTCCCTGATAAACAGGGGCAGGAAATTCCAGATCCTTGGTACACTCACCGATTTGAGTATACGTATCAAGTCTTAATGTCTGCACTACCAGCTTGGTTAGATAAAATTAAAGCGGCTAACTGATTGGTGTCGTAGTCAAAATTCTGTTTTAATCCAAACAATAAATGGGGTTGTGCCATAAGTCTATATTGGTAAATATGTCAATCCATTTTTCAGTAAAAATTAGTGATGCCTGTCCTTTGGTTCAATGCGTTAATATTATCTAATCATGCGCCAAAACTCAGATTCTTGCCATTTAACTTGAATAACCCCCATCCCGACAAAGTACGTCGGAATGGGGGTTATTCAAGTTAAATTCTAGAATCTACCGAGTTTCGTCACACACTCTTGGATACATCGTAAATGTCGTCTCACAGACTGCTTCACTTGTCACACTATTTATTATTGAACTTCGCCGCAAATTCCTTTTGGACCTTCACAGGCGTATCTGACAGCTTTGCAGTATGCGTTAATCTCCCACGAATCATTAATCGGCGCGCACCAGTTGCGTCACACGTCACCAATGTAATGATATTAGACTTCGTTTGGTTGACCACGTCAATACGTGTGGCAGCAATAAACTCCCGTCGATAAACCTTAAACGTATAAACTTTCTTCATGTCTGTGGTGTAAATCGTATCACCTACCCGCGTCTTAAAGTACAACGGCGAAAAAAGGATATCTTTTCGTACCATATGGTGACCTGCTAACGGATAGTTACCGTCACCCATCTTTTGATCTGACCGCATGGTCCCCGCAGCTAAAGCAAGGGTCGTGTTAGCAACTCCTTTAGCAATCGGCAAGTGAATACCGGACTTTGGCACTAAAATCTGACCAACTGGCAGAATCTTTTGCGAATTCATTCGTGCGTTCGCCACCGTTGAGAAATTCAAGGATTTAGCATTTCTAAAATTAAAATTAGCCTGCTTTTTGTCGTTATTAGCAGCTGATTTGGCCGTTATTTTCGGTTGATACGAACTCACCAGATAATTTTTAATTTGCTGGTTAAAAATTAATCCCAGCGAAATGAGTAAAAGTATCACCAAACCAATTCTGTACAGCCATTTTGTAAATTGGCTATGTCCTTTATTCTTCATTTGATCTCCCCACTATCCCTATTAGATCAACCATGTAAGCGGTCTAATAATTTTAACACTTAATTGGTATACCTTGGTTATGCACCCAAAACGTGCTACTCTTAATGTTACTGCTATATTTTACCCGATTGAAGAATGATTTAAAAGAAAGAAGATTGATATTCATTGACTGAACCAGAACCTGCCACCGTCAAGCCCAAACGTCCCATCTGGCGGCGCAACTTATTCGTCTTGTGGTTTGGTACCTTTATGGCTGGACTCGCCTTTAGCGAAATCATGCCGTTTTTATCCCTTTATGTGGATACATTAGGTAACTTCACCAAAGATCAACTTAATCTATACTCCGGTATCACGTTCTCCGCAACCTATTTGGTTACAGCCGTAGCTAGTCCAATGTGGGGACGATTAGCTGATCGAAAAGGCCGTAAACTGATGCTATTACGAGCTTCACTTGGAATGGCCGTTGTTATGGGACTAATGGGCGCTGTCACGAGCGTTTGGGAATTGATGGCCCTACGTTTTATTCAAGGAATTTTTTCTGGTTATATTAGTAACGCCAACGCGTTAATGGCAACTCAGGCACCTAAAAGCAAGAGTGGTCAGGCGCTCGGTACTTTATCAACGGGTTACGTTGCCGGATCGCTTTTCGGTCCCCTCGTTGGTGGTGTTTTAGCTGAAATTTTCTCCTATCGTGTCACCTTCTTCATTACCGGTGCACTTTTATTATCCGTCTTTTTCGTGAGTTACTTTTTCGTTACGGAATCATTCACTCCCGTTAAAAAGGAAAACATGCTGTCGAGCAAAGAGGTACTGGGTGTGGTCCATCACCCAAGATTAATTTTGGGAATGTTCATTACTACCCTCATCATTCAGGCTTCCAACATGTCTATCTCACCAATTTTGTCACTGTACGTCAGAGAAATCATGCCTAAGGGATCTGCTATCACGCTGTTTAGTGGCATCGTTGCTGCTATCCCAGGGGTCGCCACACTTTTTGCAGCCCCTCAGTTGGGCCGTTTAGGTGATCGAATTGGTACTGAACTGATCTTGTCGATTGGCTTTATCTTTGCCATCTTGGTCTACCTGCCAATGGCCTTCGTTACCAACGTCTGGCAACTAATGTTTTTGAGATTCCTTATTGGTATTTCTAACGCTACCATGTTACCAGCCGTCCAAACAATTTTGTCAAAAAATACCCCGCCAGAGGTTACTGGCCGGGTCTTCAGTTGGAACCAGTCTTTCCAAGCAATCGGCAGTGTGCTGGGACCAATGATTGGTTCAATCGTTTCCACGGTGTTCGACTACTCGGGCGTCTTCATCTCAACCTCGGTTCTGGTCCTGTTAAACTTCCTGCTAGTTTGGCATAATACGGCTAGTTTGAGGAGAAAACATTTGAATAGCTAGAGTGCGAAGGCAAGCGATTAGATAGCTGGAGCACGTTTTGGCAATGTAACAGCAACGAGCACAAAATTCCCGAACTTGGATTTATGGATTAGTCGGTTTGCATGCAGTTCCCTGCTTGCCTGAACACGTTTACGCAATCTAAAAATCAAGCGTCACGTCCAATCACAACTATTGGATGTGGCGCTTTTATTAGCAACAAAATTCAACGATACATAAAAGTGTTGCAAATCCACGAGCTTGCGACAGTTGATTAAAATTAATCATTTTCCCTGACCGCTTTTTTAATCACATCCATAATCTGATTGGCAAGATGCGTTGGCTGGCGGTCACTGCGGTATCTCAAGGTCAACCATACATGGGGCAATTGTGCGTCTAAAATGTGCAATGGCACCACTGTATCCGGTAATTTTATTAGGTCTGCTAGAAAACCAAGCGCCACGTTGGATGCTACAGCATCTAATACAACATGTGCATTATCGCTTTCAAACAGCACCTGAGGCTCTTGTCGTGCATATAGCCGCGCAAAAATTTTATGGTTCAAGAAATTAGCACTCTTGGTGACTATTGGAAATCCCAACGTGTCCTTAACGGTAACCGAACGTTGACGAACCAGTGGATGATTCACACTTGCGAGTAACTGAAAATGAATTGGTACCAATAGATCTTCTACTGGGTTTTCTTCACGCTCTACTTCGCCAGTGATAATCGCATCTACTTCCCCAACTGCCAATTTCTGATCCAGAACCAGTGAACCAGCTTCCACGAAACGTACATGCTGAAATAAGCCATTGGCCTGCAATGCTGAAACAATTTTTAGCAGATACCGCTCACCAATCGTTGGTTCAATTCCTATCAATAATGAATCCGCGGTCATTCGAGCAATGACTGCCCGGTTACGCTCCCAGACCGTCAAAATTTCTTCGGCAGTCTGGCTTAATTGCCGTCCTGCTGGCGTTAACTGCACACCGTTAGTATGTGGATTACGAATCAAAAGTTCAGTATTAAAGTACCGTTCAAGCCGCTTAACGGATTGCGTGATAGTTGGCTGACTCACTGAAAAATTCTTTGCAACTTGAGTAAAACTCAATACTTGGTTCAATTGGTGGAAATACGCCAGATCTTTAAAATTCATAAGCACCTCATAAATAAATATTATAGTATTGCTCTCTTTGACTATAATACCACTGAAATGATAGAGTAATCCGCATCACTTATAAGTGAAATTAATAGTGAAACCTGGTCATACATATGAAATCAATCACTTATTGGCACCGAAATCTCATGGTCCTTTGGATGGGCGCATTTATGTCTGAAGGCGCAATATCATTAATTGTTCCAATCTTACCTCTGTTCCTAAAAAGCCTTGGCAACTACACTCCAAGTCAACTCAGTCTGCTTTCTGGCAGCATCTTCGCCGTCACCTTTCTCATCAAAGCGGTCGTTTCACCTCTGTGGGGAAAGCTTTCTGATCGTGTTGGACATAAACCAATGCTTTTGCGAGCCGCTGGGGGATTAAGCTTCTGTTGTTTCATGATTGCTATTGCACCAAACGTGTGGCTGATTATCCTTGCACGTGCCATTCAAGGTATTTTTTCTGGTTACATCAATAACGCCGAATCCATGATTGCTACAGAAGCACCCAAAGAACATAAAGGTTGGGCTTTAGGCACACTGGCAACTGGCGATACAGCGGGATTACTTTGCGGCCCAATCATTGGTGGCGCATTAGCAACCTTCGTTGGATTCCGGGGTACCTTCTTCATTGCCGCACTGTTGATGCTTGCCGTATTTGGTCTAAGTTGGAAGCTAGTGACGGAAACCTTTGAACCCGTCCCTGCTTCTGAAAAAATGGGGATCCGTGATACGCTTTCGGCACAGCCACATATCAAGCTACTACTATTAATCTTTGTTCTAACTTTAATCGTGCAAGCCACTAACAATGCGGTTAACCCAATTTTAAGCCTATATCTGGACGATCTGTTGCCGTCAGCCCCTCACTTACCGCTTATTTCTGGAATTGTGGCAGCCCTACCAGGCATTGCCACCGTTTTATCAGCGGGCTACCTAGGACGTTTGGGTGATATGCACGGTCAACGCAAACTGTTGATTGGTGGTCTCGCCCTTGGAACGCTCATCTACATCCCTCAAATCTTCGTGACCAACATCTGGGGGCTTGGCAGTCTACGCTTTATTACTGGCCTTTCAATTGCTGCATTACTGCCAGCATTACAAGCTATATTGACGCAAAATACACAACCGGCAGCACTGGGGCGAATCTTTAGTTATAATCAAACGTTTCAAGCATTAGGCAACGTGTGTGGCGCGATGATCAGTGCTGGGATTGCCAGTGCATTCGGTTACGTTCAGGTTTTCACCGCGGTCTGTGTGATGGAAGCTCTCGGTTTATTGCTAGCGTGGAGATTGAAATGCTAGAGTGTGAAGGCAAGTCTTTGCTTGCCTGAACACGTTTACGCAACCTAAAAATCAAGCGTCACGTCCAATCACAACTATTGGATGTGGCGCTTTTATTACCTCAAATAAAAAAACCACTCACCCTAATCAAGGTAAGTGGCTCACTAATTAATGTTAGTCGTTTTTTAAACCGTACTTCTTGTTGAAACGATCCACAGCACCATCTGCTTGGGCAAACTTTTGCTTACCAGTGTAGAAAGGATGTGAGTCAGAAGAAATTTCAACACGAATCAATGGATAAGTGTTGCCATCTTCCCAGTCGACTGTTTCTTCAGAAGTTGCAGTTGAACCTGACAAAAACTTGTAGCCGGTACTTGAGTCTTGGAATACCACTTGGTGGTAATCTGGATGAATTCCTTTTTTCATAATTGTTTCGCTCCTTTGCCCTGAATCATGTACTGAAACAGAGATTGATTGTTATCGTCAACCTAAATAGAATATCATAAGAATTGGTCTAATTCAAGTCACTCTTATAATTCTTCTACTCGATCACTATCTTCAATTCTAACGTCAGCCTTCAATGCAGTCAGTTTTTCCACAATGCTGCCATAGCCACGCAAAATATTGTCCGCACTAGTAATGGTCGTTGTGCCCTCTGCCATTAAAGCAGCAATCATCAACGAAGCTCCAGCGCGAATTTCTCCCGCATCCACAGTTGCACCGGTTAAATGATCGGTGTGGTCCACCACAATCATATCCTTTTCAGGACGAATTTTAGCTCCCATTTTCTTCAACTCAGGGACGTGTTTCAATCGTTGCGGATAAATCGTATCAACAATAATACTGCTCCCCTTCGCCATTAGTAACAGCGGCGTAATAGGTTGCTGAAGATCTGTTGCAAATCCAGGAAACGGCATGGTTTTAACTTCGATTGCCTTTAAATCTTTGGACGGGCCAACGTAAGCAGAGTCTTCACCGATTTGTAAATCAACGCCCATTTCGATCAGCTTTGCCGTAAATGACTCCAAATGTTCAGGAATAATATTGTGGATTTCCACACCGTCTCCCATCGCAGCAGCCATCGCTAAAAAGGTACCTGCTTCGATACGATCAGGAATAATCGTGTGAACATTGGTGGCACGTAAAACGGGAACGCCCTCGATTCGAATGACATCCGTACCAGCACCACGAACATGAGCACCCATATTATTTAAAAAAGTTGCAATGTCAATAATTTCAGGTTCTTTAGCCGCATTTTCAATAGTTGTTAGTCCGTTTGCTTTAACAGCTGCCAAAATCGTGTTGATCGTTGCACCAACGGAAACGACATCCAAGAAAATCCGAGCGCCATGCAAACCATCTTCACCCGTGGTGATTCGAACTGTCCCATGATCATCTTCGACTTCTGCACCTAGCGCTTTAAACGCTTTGATGTGTTGGTCAATGGGTCGCGGTCCAATGTTATCGCCACCTGGAAAAGTCAGTATTGCACGACCAAATCGTCCAAGCAATGCGCCCATAAAATAATAGGAAGCCCTTAAACTTTTAATGGCTTTACTCGGCATTGGCGCTTCGACGATTTCAGTGGGGTCGATTGATAAAACGCCATCCTCAAATCTAGAGTGCACATTCATGGACTCCAAAATCAGCATCAGGTTATGAACATCTAGAATATCTGGTACCATATCAAATTTAACTGGTGTATCTGCCAGGATTGCCGCTGGAATTAGTGCGACCGTACTATTTTTAGCACCACCGATGTTGACGCTGCCTGACAGGCGCTGTCCACCGTGGATTATCATTTTTTTCATGACATAATTTCCCTCTACTATAAAATCGTGCTTCGATGCAGTCCTAACTTATCATAAATAATGAACAGTTAAAATACAATAGTTTAACGTCGATTCCATTAAATTGTAATATTTGAGACACCAATATACCTAAAAATCATCCCAAATAACGGACAATTGTCCAACTAGACGAAAAAAGTCGCATGATCTTAGTGACCACGCGACTTTTAACATGCTCAAATTTAGTTCTCGTTGTGCTGTTGATTTGCTGCTGCAACGAAGTTCTTAAATAATCCTTCTGGGCGGTTTGGCCGTGAAAGGAACTCTGGATGGTATTGAGCTGCCACGAAGAATTTATTACTTGGTAATTCAATAACTTCAACTAAATGATCATCAGGTGAAGTACCAGAGAAGACTAGGCCCTTTTTACTCATTTCATCACGGTAAGCATTGTTAAATTCGTAACGGTGACGGTGACGTTCTGAGATTTCAGGTTTGTTATCATATGCAGCCGCAGTGACTGTATTTGGCTTTAGCTTACATGGATAAGCGCCCAGACGCTGCGTACCACCCATATCCTCAACATCAGTTTGGTCAGCCATCAAATCGATGACTTTATGCGTCGTATTTGGATCCATTTCAGTCGAGTTAGCATCCGTATAACCCAGTACATGACGTGCAAATTCAACACTAGCCATTTGCATGCCTAAGCAGATTCCTAAGAATGGCAAGTCGTTTTCACGTGCATACTGAATGGCGGTAATCATACCTTCGATTCCTCGATCGCCGAAACCACCAGGAACCAGTAAGCCGTCTGCATCCTTTAGGGTTTCTGCCACGTTTTCTGGAGTAACCTTTTCAGCATCGATCATCCGCAGATCAATCTTCGCATCCAGTGGGTAGCCAGCATGCTTCAAAGCTTCAGCAACAGAAATATAGGCATCTTGAAGACTAACGTATTTTCCAACCAACGCAATCGTAATCGTGTTCTTTAAATTATTGATTTTGTTGATCATCGTTGACCAGTCAGCCATATCAGCGGCAGGTGCCTTCACACCAAAATGATCAAGAACAAGCTGATCCATGCTCTGCTTTTGAAGACGCAGTGGTACTTCATAAATGGTATCCACGTCCATTGATTCAACTACGGCTTCTGGCTTCACGTCACAGAACAAAGCAATTTTATTTCGCATAGATTCAGTAATTGGTTTTTCAGTTCTAACAACTAAAATATTAGGCTGAATTCCTAAGCCTCTTAACTCACGAACACTATGTTGCGTTGGTTTCGTCTTCATTTCACCAGCAGCGTGGAGATATGGGATCAGTGTGGTATGGATGTAGATAACATTCTCATCGCCCACTTCAGCCTTCATCTGCCGAATTGCTTCTAGGAATGGTTGAGATTCAATATCACCCACGGTCCCGCCAATTTCAGTAATAACAATATCGGCGTTTGAAGTTTTTCCTGCCCGCATAATCTTTTCTTTAATCATGCCGGTAATATGCGGAATCACTTGAACTGTCGCGCCTAAGTAGTCTCCATGACGTTCCTTTTCCAATACTTCTGAATAGATTTTACCAGTCGTGACGTTAGAATACTTGTTGAGGTCATTGTCAATGAACCGTTCATAGTGACCAAGATCCAAATCAGTTTCGGTCCCGTCATTTGTTACGAAAACTTCACCATGTTGATATGGGCTCATAGTACCGGGATCGACGTTAATGTAGGGATCAAATTTTTGGATAGTCACATTTAACCCACGGTTCTTAAGCAGACGTCCAAGAGATGCTGCAACAATTCCTTTACCAAGTGAAGAAACCACACCGCCAGTTACAAAAATATATTTGGTCATTGTATAACTCCTCGTAGATTAAGTTTAGGGAAAAACAGTCGTAAACCAATAAAAAACTCCCTATTCATCATGAATAGGGAGCATTATTCCGAACGTTGACCTTGCGATTCCTCGTAAGGTTCCCAAAAAACATAATAACAAGTTGTTACTTTTGCGTCAAGTGCTTTCACTTAAGAAAACCAATTTACCACATCGATAACGGTTAAACAACAAAACAAAAAAACTCAGCTACACGAGCTGAGCAACAAAACTATTTACCTGATTCTTCGTCGTCATTATCGTCGTCGAAGTCATCATCATCTTCATTAAATTCTGACAATTGACCTTCAATACCATCTGGCATGCTGTCTGTATCGTCATCATCATCGCCGTCGTCAATATCCGCTAAATCGTTCTTGTATTTACCAAGTTCTTTAGTGCTATCGTCGGCGTCATCATCGTCATCTTCATTGTAGTCAGCGTCAAGATCGTCATCATCAACATCAACGTCATCTTGATCTTCAGGATCGTCGTCATCGTAATCGATAACGTCATCATCATCCGCTGAATCAGCTAAGAAAGCATTCACTTTCTTGTGCTTTTTGGTCTTCGGATGATCCTCGTCCTCTTCCGCACCAACCGTAGCTTCATCGATTGATTCGAAAGGATACCAGGTCCGCAAACCCCAGACGTTATCACCTAACGAAATGAAACTGCCATCAATATTCAAATCGGTATAGAATTGAGAAAGCCGCTCGCGAATTTCCTTATCTGAATCGCCCAGGTATGCCTGAACCTCATTAGCTAAGTCAACAAACGACATGGCATCCCCACGTTCTGATAAAATGGCGTGAGCTACTTCAATCATCGATAATTCGTTTTTATTTTGGCCTTCTAAGACTTTTAATTCCAAACTGGTGCACGTCCCTTCCACAGTCTACGAACCACTATACTCGATTACACTGTAAATTGCAATCTAATCTCGTAATTTCCTAACAATTGTTCACCGACATAAAGTAGGTAGTCAATCGATGCTGAACCACCAAACGGGCGCTGATGAAAGCCTACCCGCAACCGCGGTGTTACCGTTTCAACTGGTATTAATCCGTACGGTGTTCGGTATGTTGCCCGAATCCGTTTACCCGCACTGAAATGCATCCGTAATCGATTGGTCCCATTACGAGTCAACGTCACGTCGCCATTAGGTAAAAACTTAATGGTTACGGGTACATTACCATCCTCATCTTCGGAGTCCGGCTCTTGATACCGCAAATAAATCGTCTCACCAATTTGAACAATCTGACCCTCTACATCAAGTGCATAATCAGAAGATTGACCATCTTGTACGGTATGAGTCGTTAAGTGAATGCCAACTGGAATGCTGGTTGACAAGTCATCCATTGCAACCCTTCCTTTCCATTTTTTAGTACGCTGTGTTCATTATAACGCTTTTATTCGAGATTTTGCACGATTAAACTCTACCATAATTCATCCCAATCGTACCGTTAAATAACCTAGTTTCACGCCCCCCCAAATAATGGACTAGTCCAAAATTAGTGACGTGGCTCTTTATTTCCGTTATAATGATAAAAGAATTCTTCTTAAACTAACGAGGGATATTATGGAAAAACAAACGTTATTTTCATCTTTACAAGTGATTGATACACCTCTAACCAGCGATAATAAACTGGCGGCGTTTGGCATGACCAATGCGTTACTTGATCTTTGCGGCGACACCGATCAAGCGTTACTACATTTTTGGACGCTGCCACCAACATTGATCCTTGGCTTAAAGGATCGTCATCTGCCAGAACTTCAGACCGCCTTAAAAACGGTCACCAATAACGGTTATGATTATTTCATCCGTAATTCCGGCGGTTTGGCTGTGGTCAGCGATGGCGGTGTACTGAACGTTTCACTGTTTATTCCGCAAACAACTTCACAGCATTTGTCCGTGAACGATGGTTACGAACTCATGAAACAGTTAATTCAGCAGACTTTCCCTAGTCTCCCAATCGAAAGCTATGAGGTTACCCATTCCTATTGCCCAGGGGACTATGATTTGAGTGTTAACGGGCAGAAATTCGCTGGCATTTCACAGCGTCGCAGTACGAAAGCGCTAGTTGTCATGGCTTATATCAGTATCTTGGGTGATCAAGCTTTTCGCGGTTCCCTCGTGCGTGATTTTTACGATACCGGATTAGCTAACCACACTAATGAATTGGGTTTCCCCGACGTTTGGCCCGACACCATGACCAATATTGCGGATGCCCTGCACCAGCCACTGACGATCGATGAAGTAAAGGGTGCCATACTGGCGGCTTATCAGCAGCAAGGTGTGCAACTTGATTCAACAACTCTGATGACGAGTACGCAATCACCGGATTTTCAAAAAGCTTACAATAAAGAACTCGCCAAGATGCAAAAAAAACAGCTTAGCATTTAATTGAAGGAGAGATTGTTTAATTTGGCATATCAAGCAGAACGATTGCCTCGTGAAAAGGTCTTTCGCGATCCAGTTCATAACTATATTTACATTCAGCACCGAATCATTTTAGATTTGATCAACACCAAAGAATTTCAGCGCTTACGCCGAATTAAGCAGCTTGGGACCGCTTCATTAGTCTTCCACGGTGCTGAGCATACACGGTTCACTCATTCATTGGGTGTTTACGAAATCACCCGGCAGATTTGTGATAACTTCAAACGTAATTATCCCACCCAAAAACCGGGTGACGGACTTTGGGACGATAACGAACGACTGGTAGCATTGTGTGCGGCCCTATTGCACGATATTGGTCATGGTCCATACAGCCACACTTTCGAACACATTTTTCAGACTGATCATGAAGCCATTACGGTAGCAATTCTCACATCCCCAACCACTGAGGTCAATCAGGTGCTCCGTAGTGTCAGCCCTGAATTTCCAGCTCAAGTTGCATCAGTCATTCAAAAAACTTATCCTAATCCGCAAGTTGTTCAAATGATTTCCAGTCAAATTGATGCAGACCGGATGGACTATTTGCTGCGCGATGCTTATCATACTGGCACTAAGTACGGAACGTTTGATTTGACTCGTATTCTAAGAGTCATGCGGCCGTACAAAGACGGGATTTGCTTTGAAATCAGCGGCATGCACGCCGTCGAAGATTACATCGTTAGCCGCTTCCAGATGTATCAGCAAATTTACTTTCACCCGGTATCCCGTTCAATGGAAGTCATCTTAAGTCATTTACTGAAACGGGCAAAAGAAGACTATGAGTCGGCGGACAATAGAAACGAGTCAGCTGCGCCGTACTTGCTGTACCCCTTCTTCAACCACGAATTCGATCTGGATGATTACCTCTTGTTGGACGACGGTACCCTCACCACGTATTTCGCCCACTGGCGGCAATCTAGCGATCCCATTCTAGCAGATTTAGCACACCGCTTCTTGGATCGGAAGCCGTTAAAATCAGTTAAATTTGATGAGCGGACTAAGGAAGAAATTCCTGAATTACGGCAACTCATTGAAAAAGCTGGCTTTAACTCCCTCTACTACACGGATACGAATAATAGTTACGATTTACCTTACGACGCTTATGATCCTAATATGAAGAAACCGATGACTCAGATTGAACTCATGCAGTCCGATGGTCAACTCATCGAACTTTCAACCGTCAGTGCTTTAGTAAGCGCCATTACGGGGAAATTCTCTGGCGACCAGCGCTTCTTCTTTCCAAAGGAAATGTTATCTTCAAAAGAAGACAATATCGAACTATTTGATCCGGTTTACAAAGCTTTTCAGGCTCATTTGCATAACGACTACATCATTTAACTATTAAGGAGTTTACACATGGCAATCAAACTTATCGCAATTGATATCGACGGTACTTTAGTCAACGACCGTAAGCAACTCACACAACATACGATTGACACCGTAACGAAAGCGCGGCAAAAGGGCATCAAAGTTGTCCTGTGTACTGGCCGCCCGATTACGGGTGTTTCACAATACCTAAAACCGCTAGACATTCAGGGTGACGACGAATACGTTGTTACCTTCAATGGCAGTCTGGCGCAAACCATTTCAGGTACCCCAATCGTCAGTCATAACATCACTTTAGAAGACTATATCGATTTAGAGGCAGTAGCACGCAAAGCTAACATCCATTTTCACATGGAAACGTTAGACCATATTTACACCGCCAATCGTGATATCAGTCCCTACACTGTGGCTGAGGCCTTTCTCGTACAAATGCCAATTCGCTTCAGAATGCCTGAAGAAATCACGGATGATCTGACGATTTCAAAGGGCATGTTTGTTGATGATCCTAAATTACTATCAGCCTTTATCAAAGATTTTCCTGAGGAATTAAAGGAACGTTTCTACGTGGTTCAAAGCGAACCCTACTTCTATGAAGCGATGAATAAACAGGCCAGCAAGGGTAATGCCATTGCTGAACTGGCAACAAAACTAGGCTTTGCTTCTGACGAAGTTATGGCAATCGGTGATCAAGGCAATGACTTGACCATGGTGAAGTTTGCCGGTACCGGTGTCGCCATGGGTAACGCTATTGACGAAGTGAAAGCTACCGCGCAATTCGTGACTAAAACGAACGAAGAAGATGGCGTTGCTTATGCCATTGAAAAATTTGCGCTCTAAGCATTAAACCAAACAAAGAAGGCTAACAACCAGTTATGATGACTGCTTGTTGGCCTTCTTTATCTGTGTAAACCGATTAAATGGTCAAAATAATACTCAAAACGATTAACCCAATTGCGTTGATTAAACAAAACCAGGCGTATTTATTTACCACGATTGGGGCGTTTTTCAAACTGGCAACTTCATGTACAGAAATTTTTTCTTCAGGCAACGATTCTTCACCCTTGTGCCGTCGTCTGCGCCAACCCGCAAATAAATGGCCCTTTTCCAAAACGAAAAAAGCAGCACCAATTAAAAAGACTAAGCCAATCATGAACCAAACATTTGCCACCACAATCAACGGCTGCCACAGTAGTACTAACAGTCCAATCGCTACAATAATGACCAGTGTCAGTAGCGCCCAACGATATTGTTTTACCTTTTTCAAATTCTCTCACCTATTCAACTATTATTGTGCTCTAGCATAATTGAGATTGCGTGATGGTGCAAGCCCTTTTAGATGTGAGACTAAAACGCACCCCCACCAGAGTCGCCGCCAAAGCCACCGGAATCACCGCCACTAAAACCACCAGAACCGCCGCTATCCGACGAAAAATCACTACTAGAACTATCTACGCTGGCCGTTGTAAAAGTTGACGTAAACGCCGTCCCAAAATCAGCACCCGAATAACTGTCATCCAGATACATCGGGTAATAGCTCTGGAAGAATGGCGTTAATTCAGCAGCACTGAAGTTAACCGCCATGGCTTTTAGTACCCGCTTAGACAGACCAAACGCAGCGGCATATGGCAGCATCCGTTCCCACAAAATCAAATCCCCCACTTGAGACCGGTCGAATTCACCGATGTCATGCATCATGCTGCGGAAGTTACGAATTTGACCCGCAGCGTCTTCGCCCGCCTGAGTGTAGTGAGAAACGTGCCGCATATGCTTGATCGCTGCAATGACACTGATGATGATAAACGCAATACTAATGATCACACCAGCAACACGCAGTACCGGAACCGTGAAGAACAGTGCCGCTATTAGGCCGACGATTCCCAAAATCATATTGAAAATAATCAAGAGCCAGCCTTTAACACCAACGTCATCCGTCCGATGGTTAAACAGTCCCAGTGCGTCCGTTTCTTCATAACGGGATTCTCGCCAATTGTCAAACCTCTCCTTCAAGCTCAAGCTATCAGGATGTCTCCGTCGATAGTCCTCAATATCAATTAACGTAAAGGTTCGGTTGGGCTTAGTACCTTCACCGATTTGATTAAATAAGAATGACAATAACTTGTCGTTTTGATGATCAACACTAAGCTTAGCGGTCTCTGTAAGCCGGTAGGTCGCCACTGATTCACGCAACATGGATGGCACTTTTTCAGCTTGAATCACCACTTCACCGTTAGCAGCCAGCTCCATTAGCCAAGCTGTAAATGCCCTGGTATCCGGCTCACTCTCGGTTAAAATACTTTGACTAGTCACCGCTGAATAATTAGGAATCTCAAAACTGTGAACCTTGGGCGTTTTCTTCACCGGCAAGCCGACGTGGTTTTTGAACCACCGCAATGTCTTTAGTAAATTCAAAAGTCCTAAGCCTAACGCCACCACCATAATCCCCAGCGGAATCAACTGGGATTGGATTCGCTTAAGATTAGCTTGTTTGGCCAATTTAGCTTCTTGTTTACGAACCGCTGCTAAATGATTCTTGTTGGAAGTCCTTGTATTGACAGATGTTAATGACGTTGGGAAGACAATATGACTCTCAACAAAGGTTTTTGCTGGCACTTCGGCAACCTTCATGGTCACTTTGCCAGCCCTTTTATCAACCTGTGTATGCCCGCTAAGCGGACCATGAGTCCAGGCCTGTAATTGCTTGACGTTTTTCCCAGGTAATTGAACCGTAATTTGAACGTGTTTCAGTGGAACCGTCCATCCGCGACCAATGATTTTCCAGTTCAAGTCTGCCGTGTCAGCATAGTTGACGATCACGTGCCGAAGTCGGTACTTATAAAGATAAGTCACGCTTTCATCATAGGCCGTGTGGTAAACCTTGATCTGATAAATTTTACCGGAATCAGAAGTCTCATAGGTATTCTGTAACCCGGGCGTTTTAGCACTGGCGACTGTCTTACCATCCTTGGTTAAAATGTCCACAGTGGGGTTCCCAATAATGCCATCGGTACCCGCATAATCCTGTCTGAGAAACACACCATGGTATAAATCATCAAAATGATACTTAATTCGCTGTGTTACTGCCGCATCACCATTTTTTTCAATGTTAACGTTGATGTGGTAGCGATTAATACTATAACCTGCTGCAACTGCCTGACTGCTTCCCCATCTCCAAAATAATGCAGCCAAAATCACCGTAAACAGAAACATGATTCGCTTTTTCATTTTGACACTCCCCCTTTAACCTCCCCATCATGTTATCAAACTATAATTTATTTGACTACTTAAATTTTGAAGATTAAGTTAAAAGTTCACAATCAAAAGAGCCACCCGGCATTTAGCAAATTACTAAATGTCTGGTGGCTCTTTATACCGTTCACAATGATTTAAGAATTACTCACTTCGTAGTGCCGTTGCTGCATCTTTCTTAGATGCCATTCGTGCCGGAATATGACCGCCTAGAATGGTCAGTACGGTGCTAACGATAATCAGAATGATTGCTGCCCACAAACTAAGCTGCGCAACGTTGCTGAGATTAGTTAAGTTCTTGATCACCGAATTAATTGGGAAGGTTGCCAGCCAGGCAATCACGATTCCAATCACCCCTGAAGCCACACCTAAGATTGCTGTTTCAGCATCAAAGACCCGGGTAATGTCCTTTTTACGAGCACCCAATGCTTTTAGAACACCAATTTCCTTAGTTCGCTCAAGCACTGAGGTGTAAGTAATGATACTGATCATAATCATGCTAGTGACTAACGAAATGGCAGCAAAGGCAATCAACACGTAAGTAATGGCGTTCATCAAACCACCCGTCAGTTTAGAAACGGAGCCAGCCATATCCGTATAAATGATTTTATCTGCCTTTGATTTACCCTTGTTATAACCATCCAGATATTTAAGCACTTTATCTTTGTTCTGGAAAGTATTCGGGTAAATCATAATGCTGGCAGGCATCTTAGATCCGCCCAACGCGTTGATTACTTGGTCTTTAGCGGTACTATTATCAAGCGTTTGGCCCGTCAAGACGTTTCTTGAACTTGCCTTCTGCGCTTTGACAATTTTAGAATCAGCATTTTGAGCAACCATGCTCTTAGTCAACCGGTCACTATAAACGAAGCCAGGTGCCAAAATATTCTCTTCGTTAGCCGATTTTACTCGTAGTACGCCAACAACGCGTAACGTTTTATTACTGCTGTTATTGTACATCGACTGATAATTGTTGCTTGGCAAATACATACCCATTCGTTGCGTGTAGTAAGTATCATTATTAACTGCTTTAAACGTTGTACCCACAATCTGATTGAAGTTAACTTTTTGGTTGTTTTTGACGTTAAACCCTAAATTCTTCAATGCGTTAACGTTGGTTGAATTATCCTTGTTAACAATCAAGACCACGTCAGTTGATTTACTTGGAAATTGTCCGGCCAATGCCTTGTAATGTTTGTGCAAGAAGCTAACCTTGCCAGAATTATCAGTTGGATAAGAAGAAACTCCAACGCCCACTGAACTTGCCATCATACTGGAAACGTCTACACCATTAGCTTTCTTCTGATCTTGGTTCGAAAGCTGAACCGGTTTTACCTTGCCATTGACGTCTCGTAACAGATTCATGCCAGTAGTATAAGTATAACCAATGTTTTTCCCATATTTAGGATTTAATTTTTTAACATAATCAATGTATTTTTGAGAAATTTTGTTGGTATGCTGGGCTTTATCTGCCTCACTAGTCTCAGCGATCACTGCCTTATCTTTGGAAAAATGCTCCTTCTTCTGGCCACCATTATCAGCACCACTCTGTGACGATGCCGTTTGCGAAATCGTCACGGGGTACTGCGCCAACGTGTTGGATTGGGTTTTATCGATCTGTTTTTGAAAGCCGTTAGAAAGCGCCAGAACAACCGCGATACCAATAATCCCAATACTTGAAGCAAACGCCGTCAAAAAAGTACGGCCTTTTTTAGTTCGAATATTGGTGAAGGATAGCTTTAATGCTGTCCAGTAAGTCATTTTCGTTTTCTTCAAGGAAAACTTTTGATTTTCTTCCTTCTCATCGTATGGATCACTGTCGGACTGAATCTTCCCATCCGCAAAACGAATGATTCGGTCAGCGTACTGATCCGCTAATTCAGGGTTATGCGTTACCATCACTACTAACCGCTCTTTAGAGAGGTCCTTAATGATTTTCATAATTTCCTGACTGGTTTCTGTATCCAACGCACCCGTGGGCTCATCGCAAAGCAGAATTTCCGGATCATTAGCAATTGCCCGCGCAATGGCAACCCGTTGCATCTGCCCACCGGAAAGTTGGTTGGTCTTCTTATACATATGTTCTTCCAGGCCAACCCGCTTTAAAGCAGTTATAGCACGTTCCTTTTTTTCCGCGCCAGAAACACCACTCAAGGTCATCCCTAATTCAACGTTATCAATAATTCCCAGATGGCCAATTAAATTGTAGCTTTGAAAAATAAATCCCACGGAGTTGTTCCGGTATGCATCCCAATCTGACGCTTTAAACTCCTTGGTAGACTTACCTTTAATGACTAAGTCACCAGAATCATAAACGTCCAGCCCGCCAATATTGTTTAGCAAGGTTGTTTTCCCAGAGCCGCTGGGGCCTAAAATGGCTACAAATTCTTGTTTACGGAAAGCCACCGAAACATCGTCCAGTGCTTTCGTAGTGGTATCACCAACGTGGTAATATTTTTTTAAATGTTTAAGTTCTAGCAAATTTAGTACCTCCATCATGTAAAGCCGATTATAGCCTACAATTGATAAATGTCAACTGTTGACTAACATTCAATATTTTATTACAAGGTATCAAATCTTTCATGTTGCCAAAATCAATATGTTCTAATATTGCACATCTTTTTAGTTCATTATACATGCATTGCTATTCTAAATCCTTTGAAAATTTGTGTACGTAGTAAAAAACAGGTTCTCTGAAATGAGAGAACCTGTCTCGATGACGTTTAGTTTTGATTGCTATTCTTTACCGTGAAACCGGTTATGGAATAGTGGACTAACTGGGCGATTTTCGTGAATCCGGATAATGGCGTCGCCAATCAGCGGTCCAACAGAAATCTGCTTAATTTTATCAATTTGTTTTTCTTTTGGTAATTGGATTGAATCCGTCACAATTAACTGTTTAATGGCTGAATTTGAAATTCGTTCGATTGCGGGTCCCGAAAGAACAGGATGAGTTGCACTAGCGTACACTTCAGTTGCACCAGCATCCATCAAAGCTTGCGCACCTAGCGTAATCGTCCCTGCTGTATCGATCATGTCATCAATCATGATGGCACGCTTGCCTTTAACGTCACCGATAATGTTCATAATCTCAGCAACGTTAGCTCTTGGCCGTCGCTTATCAATAATGGCGATTGGAGCCTTCAAAAATTCAGCCAAAGCACGAGCACGACTAACACCACCATGATCAGGAGAGACTACAACCGCGTTCTCCGCAATACCATGGTTAATAAAGTAGTCTGCCAATAATGGTGCGCCCATTAAATGGTCGACCGGAACATCAAAGAAACCTTGAATTTGCGCAGCATGCAAATCTAAAGCTACGACTCGGCTAATACCAGCCTTTTCCAACATATTTGCAACTAACTTGGCAGTAATGGGTTCACGCGACCGGGCTTTACGGTCTTGACGCGCATAACCATAGTACGGAATAACCACGTTAATTGTTGCCGCACTTGCACGACGCAATGCGTCTACCATAATCAACAGTTCCATTAAATTGTCGTTGACAGGAGCGGAAGTCGATTGAATCACGAAAACGTGGCAACCACGAATACTTTCTTCAATGTTGATCCGGATCTCACCATCACTAAAGCGGTCAACTGATGTTTTTCCAAGACTAACACCAACTTCATCAGCAATACGCTGAGCAAGTGGTTTGTTGGAATTTAACGCAAAGATTTTCAACTTTGGGTCATTATATTTCTCTGACATGGGATCCTCCAATGGCTTAATTCTACGTACATTTTACACTAAATAACAAATTCAGTACATTATTTTTCTGGATCGTAGGGTAACTTTTTGAAATATCCCGGTTTATTGGTCTGCCGAGAACGTGCAATGGCCATATCATACTGGTTCACTTCATCGGTAATGGTTGAGCCAGCCGCAATAAAGGCGTGATCAGCAACCGTTAACGGTGCAATTAAATTAGAGTTACTGCCAATAAAGGCATCGTCACCAACCGTTGTTTCGTGCTTGTGGGCACCATCGTAGTTAACAAAGACGACCCCGCAGCCCACGTTGATCCGTTTGCCTAAGTGTGCGTTACCTACATAGGTTAAATGACCAACTTTAGTACCTTCATCGATAGTGGCTTTTTTAACCTCAACAAAGTTACCTAAGTGCACGTTCTTACCAATGTGTGAGTCTGGACGTAAATGACTCATTGGCCCGATATTGCTGCCATCTTCCATTTCAGAATCTTCCAAATAAGAAGATGTCACCGTCACATTATCATGTAAAACCGTATCATGCAACTCTGAATGTGCACCAATACGACAATTATCACCGATGACCGTCTTGCCCTTCAAAAGGACGCCTGGTTCAATAATGGTGTCAGAGCCGATCTTAATATCAACATCAATGTACGTGTCCTCTGGGTTAATCAGCGTCACACCGTTGTTCATATGATATTCATTGATTCGCCGTTGCATGACTTTAGTTGCCTTGGCTAACGCAACACGATCATTGACCCCCATGGATTCTTCAAAGGAAGGCATCCGGTAAGCGGCCACAATATCGCCCTGTTCCTTCAAAATCTGAATCACATCTGTCAGGTAATACTCGCCCTGTGCGTTGTGGTTAGAAGTCTTATGGAGCGCTGCGAAAAGTGCCTTATTATCAAAAACATAGACACCAGTGTTAATTTCGTTGATCTCTTGTTCCTGTTTGGTGGCATCCTTTTGTTCGACAATTTTTTCAACAATACCAATATCGTTACGAACGATACGACCATAACCAGTTGGGTCTGGCGCCTGAGACGTTAAAATAGTGGCAACCGCTTTTTTTGCTTCATGATACTGAAACAGTTTTTCAAATGTTTCAGCCCGAAATAACGGCGTATCACCACTAACAACTAAGGTCGTTCCGTCTTGATCTTTTAACAAGGGTTCCGTCTGCAAAACAGCGTGACCCGTACCAAGCTGTTCTTTTTGCAGAACGTACTTAGTTCGGTCACCCAAGGTTTCTTCAACTTGTTCAGCACCATAACCCACCACTGTGACAATTTGATCCATGTGTGTCTTTTCAACTTGTGTCAACACGTGATCAACCATCGAACGGCCGCAAACTTGATGCAAAACTTTATACAGCTTTGACTTCATTCTAGTTCCCTTACCAGCAGCGAGAATAATCGTATTTCTAGTACTCATTTAGACAAACTCCTTAACATTATTAGTAAAACTCTTGATTTAATGAACCTTCAAACGCCTAATCTTGAAATTGAGTTAGTCGCTCCGGCGTATAAATTTGTTCAGCAAAATTCCCGGCAGTGACATCAACGTGATCGTTGGTAGCATGTATTTTAAGCAACGAAGTATACTTCGGTACCTTTCTTTCGCCCTCAAAAGTGCCTTCAGCAAAAACGGCAACACCAGCAACCTTAGCATCAAATTCTTTAACTAAGGACTGCATGCCACCCACTGTTCCGCCGCCTTTCATGAAATCATCCACAATTAAGACGCGAGAATCTGGCGTTAGGCTACGTTTTGAGAGTGCCATTTTTTCGATCCGGCTACTAGAACCAGATACGTAGTTTACACTAACGGTGGAACCTTCAGTAATCTGTGAGTCATGCCGAGCGATAACAAATGGCACGTTTAAGTAATCCGAAATACTTTGAGCAATCGGAATACCCTTCGTTGCCACCGTTAATACGGTATCAATCTCATCTCCCAAATACTGAGTAGCTACCAGCCGCCCAACTTGACGTAAAACGCTTGGTCGGCCCAGCAAGTCTGACATGTACACATAACCACCCGGTAAGAAGCGATCGGCTTCAGACAGTGATTCAATCACGCCATCAACAAACTCAGTGGCTTCTTGCTGGGGAATATACGGAATAAACCGTGCGCCACCAGCTGCGCCAGGAACAGTCTCTAATAGGCCAGTCCCACGGGCTTTCAGTGTCCGTTTCAAAATCGTCAGGTCTTCGCTGATTGAAGACTTAGCTGAACCATAACGTTCCGAAAAAAAGGTCAACGACACTAATTGATGAGGCCGCTCTAATAGGTACCGGGTCATATCAATCAACCGGTCGCTTCTTCTTACTTTCACTTTGGTTTCCTCCATGTCACTTAACTTCAGATTTAATATTCTCATTCTAGCATAAATGTTCGGGTTTTAGGGATGGATTCTTTGAATCTCATGATTTTATTAATAAGCCCGCGAAGTTTAGTCGTTTTACCTGTTTTTTAATCGTCTAGATATACGGATACTTTAGCTGCTTTCGTATGCAATGAACTGTGCCATTTAATACAAATAATGGGCTTGTGACAAAAGTCTATATCGACAAGGATTTAATTTAATTTCTTGACTCACACACATCCTAAAATTTACTTTAGTTCATTACTTGAATATAGCCTTAACCTGTTCCACAACTCAGATTCCGGCCATATAACACCAAACAACGCCATCCCGATAAAGCCCATCGGAATGGCGTTGCTTGGTGTTATATTCTGGAATCTACCGAGTTATATCGCAGCTTTCTCATGCTCGCATTCGCTGATAAACCAGTGCACTGAAATAAAAAATCACTTCAATGACTGCAATAAAGAAACTCACCGGCCAATTAGTGACGTAACTGAGGTAAAGCCCCAACCAAACACCGATCAACGAGAACGCTACAGCTACGCTGATCATCATACCCACTGTATGAGCAAAATACTTGGCTGCCGCCGCTGGTAAAGTCAGCAGAATAAAAATCAATAATGAACCAACAATTTGGGCTGCAACACTGACGGAAAACGCCAATAGCACCAAAAAGATAACCGATAAAGTTCGGGTCCATAGCCCTTTTACTTGGGCGCCAATCGGATCAAAGGAATCAAATTTTAGGTAGCGATAAATCACCATAACGACAACTAGCACCGAAACAGATAAGATCACCATCTGAACCACGTTAGCACGACTGATCCCAATCACACTTCCAAATAAAATGCCGGTAGCATAACTAGCGTTGCTGTCGGCCAGTGAAAGGAAGAGGATTCCTAACCCAATGGCTAGGGCCGAAATTGCCGTGATCGAATTTTCACGTCTTGACGACTTGGCACCCAGTTCACCGACGCCGATTGAACTAATAGTCGTAAACAGCAGCATGCCATTTAATGGCTGCCAGCCCATAAAAATACCAAAAGCCGCACCAGCAAAGCCAATTTCAGATAAGGTATGGGTTAAAAATGACATGTTACGGGCAATCACAAAGACACCCATGATACCAGAGATAATGGCGATCAGCGTGCCGGCCATGTAGGCGTTTTGCATAAAGGGATAACTAAGCATTATTCATCTCGCCTACTTTCTCATTGGTCAAATCCGAAATATTACCAGCTTCATATTGGCCTGGACTCAAAAACAAGTAATGATCCGCGTAACGGCGCGCTAATGGAATATCGTGAGTCACAAAAATCACGGTCAGTTGCTGATTTTCGTTGATCTGTTTTACAAGATCAAGTAATTCAGTTTTAGCCACCGGGTCCAGACTGGCAGTTGATTCATCAAGAATCAGCAGACTGGGCCGATCAAGGAGGGCCTGAGCCAAATACGCTTTCTGTTTTTCGCCACCCGATGCTTGACCCAAAGGCCTGCGACGAATGTTGAATAGTTTTGTTTCAGTTAAGATTTCGGTCACTCTTTGTCGCTCTTTTGCCGTTAACCATGGCACACCAATTTTAGCAAAATTCAAGCCCACGAAATCTTGAATACTAAGGGGATACTCCGCATCAATATTACGAAATTGCGGCACATAACCAACCGGTACAGCTTGACGATTAGGCAAAAAGTCTAAAGTCCCGCTGGTTGGTTTTAACTCCTGTAAAATCAAGCGCATGAGTGTGGTCTTCCCAACCCCGTTTTCACCGACGATACTCAAAAAATCACCACGTTTCAAATCGTAGTTCAAATTCTTCAGTACCTGCTTATCAGGGAAAGCAAAGGATAGTTGTTTTAGTTGTAGTATAGATTCAGTCATAAAAACTCCTCAATTAAAAAAAGCACCTAGGTGCTTTTTTTATTTACTGCAAACAGTAATGATTACTATTTTATTGTAAAGGTTTCTATAAAGAAGTCAATCTCTTTTAGAGATATTGCGCCAAAAAGTCAGCTAGCACTTGCTGATAACGCTCTGGATCATGCGCATAGGCCTGAATATGCTCGGCGTGAGGCACAATGTATGACTGTTTAGGGCCCCGAATGGCATCATACAAAACTTTTGCATGCTTCACGGGTACCACTTGATCATCCTCACCATGAATAATCAGTACTGGCACCATCGCCTGCTTAAGCTGTTCATCCACCCGTTCTTGACTCAATCTCGAACCAGTACGCCAGCGTGACAACCAATCAGCAATTGGCACAATGATGTTAGCTGGCAAATGATAATCACGCCGAAGCGTTGTTTTGGCCATCTGATAGATTGAAGCAAAGCCTGAATCAGCCACCACAGCCTTTACGTTCTGCGGTAAGTGTTCTCCGGCAGCAGCTAGAACCGTTGCAGCGCCCATGCTGAATCCCATGAGGACAATTTTAACATCAGTACCTAACTCACCGATCACTTTATTGACCCAACCCAGATAGTCCTTTCTGTCCGGCCAGCCAAAACCGATTCGGTGACCGTCACTTTCACCCTGTGCCCGTGCATCCGGCATCAAAACATTGAATCCATGATCATGAAACAGGCGTGCATACGGAATCATCTGTTCTCGAGCGTGATTGATACCATGCGCTAGAATAACGACCCGCTGACTTTTTTGCGCAGCTGGAATGTAACTAGCACGTAACGTTAGCCCATCCGGTGTGGCCTGCCGCCATTCTTGAATTGGCTGTTTGAGATACCAGACATTATCGGTAGCCGTATTTTCTGCCACTGCTTTGTGATGTCCCTTTTCTTTTTCCGAGTCACTGATGTGGGTCATACCATGATAAGCTGCGACACTAACGGCTACAGCTGCTGTTAAGCCAGTCGCTATCGTTGCAGCAGAAATTTTAAGCCATTTAGACAAAATACCATCACTCCTTATAGTGAGCGTACAAGATATGCTTCTGGACAGAAGCCGCGAATACTGTTAAACACGCGCTGAGCACGAGACTCTTTATTAAAAACTGAAAATACAGTTGGCCCCGTGCCACTCATCACCGCGGTCTGCGCACCATACCCCTTCATCCGCTCTTTGATCTGCTGAATTTCCGGGTAACGACGAACAGAAATAGGTTCTAACGCGTTGCCCATATTAGCTACTAATTGCTGGTGATCACCAGCAGCAATGGCGGCCAGTACGCCGTCAATATTGGGGTGTGCCAGCACGTCATAATCAATTTGCCGCAGAATGCTGGGCGTTGAAACACTCACATTGGGTTTCGCTAAAACGATCCAAACCGGTTTTAGCGCTGGCTGCAAAACTTCAACCTGTTCTCCAAGCCCGGTGACATGAGCGGTCTTGCTATACACGCAGTAAGGGACATCCGAATCAACTTTCAGACTTAATTTAGCTAATTCAGCAATTGGTAAATTAAGGTCCCAAAGTTGATTTAACGCCCGTAAAACGGCAGCTGCATCAGAAGAACCGCCACCAAGACCCGCCGCTACTGGAATATTTTTTTGAATCTTAATATGAGCACCATGCTTAACTTTAAACGTCCGCTGAAGCAAAGATGCTGCTTGAAACGCAAGGTTGCGCTGATCATTAGGCAAAAAACCGGAGTTAGAAGACACAACGATCTGCCTTGCACCGGTTGAGCGAACTTCAACGTAGTCTGCAAGGTCGATGGAGGTCATCACCATGTCCCACTCGGGTCGTCCATCAGCGTGGCGAAACGGTGTATCAAGGCCAAGGTTCACTTTGGCCGCTGCCTTTTCCACTACTATCAAATTTTGATCACCTACACTTCAGTCAGAATCGTTTCCTTATAAAACTACTGCTCCCTTAAGTTTTGTTATTAGAGACATTATACTCGAAATGAACAGAGTGTGGAAGAGGTGCATTAACCCCACAAAAACTAGATAAGTCAAAAAGTCCCACCAGAAAATTTTCTGATGAGACTCATGAGCAATTTTAACTGCTATTCACCGAAATACAGTTTAGCAAATTTTACATTACCATTTGTATAAACATAAGCATTGCTTTCTCTTTACCCTTCGTAACTTTAACATATGTGTTTTCCCATTTATCATGATAAGGTCTTAGTACTTGCACTTGCCTGTGTTGTTACACCAACCACAATCGTCAAAAAGAATTTTTTCATGATGTTTCCCCCACTATTAACCTTTCCTTCTAATAAGCAGTTGTACTTCGTAAAATTTCAGGCGTACGGTTGGACATTAACATTCCGTGACCACTGTTATCAAAGATCAATGACTCAAATTCACGGTGTGAGTTGAATTTGGTGTACTTAAAATCACTGGCTTTTAGTGAGCCATTACCGTTGAGCTTTTTAGCTGGAAAACTAGTAATGGAATCATCAGCAACTAGGTAAAGGCGACCATTATGACCGTTGTACCCCATGGCTTGTTCATGGGTACCAGGACGATGAGCAAATAATTGTTTAGTCAGACGGAAATGAACCGTCTTGGAGCCAATCGTACCCTTATAGACTTTCACTTTCGAACCTGAAACCGTCCAGTAATAAGCGTTACCGCTGTGATCAAAAGTTAAATCATGACCGCCAGGAACATTGGCGCCATGACTCGACATATGGAACGTAATGGCTTTATTAGGCGTTAACGAAGACGTGCTGATTCGTTGCAACGTTGACGTACGTGTCGCACTCATCGACGTATCGCGCCACATATAAAGTGACTTATGTTTCTTGTCGTAAGCTAAGGATTGACCGTGACCAGTGGTAAAAATACCGCCAACTTTCACAGCTGAGCTGCCCGACTTACTATCCATCAAAGCCTGCTGCTTAGCTAACGACATGCCTTTAAGTTTATTCATATCATAGCGGGCAACAAACCCCTTATTCGTCATACCCTTTGTATAGTGCGGTTGATAGACCACGTAGAGATAGTGACCGCCATCATAAGCAGCAGATTGCGGATTAGTCATGTCATACTTCGCACTGCCCTTAGCATTATGCGTGTCTGCCAGCTGAAATTCAGTTTTCAACGTCCATTTTTGGTTGCCGCCAACACTAGCGATTGTATTACTGCCACCGGGATTTTTAGCGAAAGCGTAAGCACCAGCTTTTACAAACCCCGTTGCCTTATTGTCAACTGTCCTTAAACTACCCGAAGAATACTGTGTAATCGCGTTACTCTTTTGCGTATATGACGCCGCGTTTACGGTACCAGCAAATCCCAACAGCGCCACTGTCCCAGCAATGGCACTTGTCATCAAACCTAAATGCTTCATTGAAAATTCCCCCCAGAATTATTTTTACACTGTCCTTTTTCACAACCAATCAATTATTTTATCACTATCGCACCAGTTGAATGAACTGCTCGAAAGTCGTATACATTTATATAATATCACAAATTTCATGGCGTAATTAATGATAATATAATCCCCCCTTAAACCACGATGAGGTCAATACTGTTCTCCAAAAAAGCACAGTCAAATCGCTGACTGTGCTAAAAATTAACTTGGATAATATATATTAAATCCGATTCTTTTTCCGTAAAATAAATTTACTGAAGAACGCCATCAAACTTAATCCAATTAAAGCCAGTAAGTTGCCCCCATTTACTTCAGATGTTTGCGGTAAACTATTGGCACTCACATCGGTAGCTTTCGACACCTTGTTTGCTTGCACAGTTGTACCTGAAACTTGTCCGCTCTTATCAGAAGGTGAAATCTGTGGCGCTTTAACTGAAGATTGCACACCTTGTGAATGGCTATTATTTTGGTTAGCTTCTGCTGATTTCACTTCAGTATTCTGAGTCGTCCCATTACTATTAGGCTGTTGAGTAGGTGTCACCTTTTGCGATGGACTCGCCAAAGAATTTGAGTCTTCCTGAGTTGGCAAGCCTGATGCATTAGTACTCGTTGAACTGGCTGAACTATTTTCCTCGGGTTGCGTCTGGGCCTGCGTCTGAATCGTATTTCTTGCTGCCACTTTTGCCGGTGCCTCTTTAAAAGCCTGAACAACTTGTGGCCAAAGAATTGCACTCTTTTCCCACTTAGCTAAATTCTGATTTGCCGTAACCAAACTCTGCTTTGCAGCATCCAGTTTAGCCTGAGCCACCTTTAATTGATCAGCGGCTGTTGTTGCTTGCCCTTTTACTTTATCATAGGCAACCTGCGCTGTATTCACAGCATCTTGAGCTGCTTTAACCGCTTGATTAGCATCAGCTAACTGGGTCCCTGCATTTTGCAAATCAGTCACCTTTTGCTGTAGTTCATTGACCTTGTTACTATCATCAGTCAACTGCTTCTTAGCTGTATTCAAATTTTGCTGAGCGGTGGTCAAAGCATTCTGAGCAGTATCGGAATTAGCTTTAGCTTGCTGTGCCGCAGTAGTTAACGTTGCCAATTTTGCTTTATCAGCAGTCAACTGAGCATTGGCTGCGTCTAAGGCTGCCTGTTTTGTCTGAGCATCAGCGCTTAGATTGGCCAAGTCGGCAGTTGCTTTATCTAGAGCTTTTTGGTCAGTCGTTAATTTACTCTTGGCTGTGTTTAGTGCGTCCGTTGCGGAACTCAGATTGGCAGTTGCTTTATCAGCTGCAGTCTTAGCTTTGGTGAGGGCATCAGTAGCGGTAGTTTGTGCTTGTTTAGCGGCTGTTAAAGCGGATTGTTTTTGAGTCAGAGTAGCCTTGGTTGAATCAAGAGTTTCATTTTGTTTACTCAAGTTTTGATTTTCGGTATCTAATTGAGTCTGTACTTCTTGGGGATCAACACTAATTGGAGTTGCATCAAACTGAGACGCATTTTTGATAATCATAGGAGTATTAGTAACAACGAGAAAATGCCAATTTCCACGATTATCAACATCAACGCCTAAATATTGAGGGAGTTTCTCATTCCACCCCCCCGCGCCTAAAAGCGCCTGAGTATGTTGCCAATTATTTCCCAACTTATTATCGGCAAAAAGCATATCTTTGACAGAATTAAAAATGGTATTTTTTAGCGTTGCTATGGTCGTACTTGTATTTTCTGTAGAAGGCGTTGCAGAAGTACCATACCATTCAGCACACTCGTAATAATTGTCCAAATCACTCAGACCATATTTTGAAGCAGCTGCTGTGATTATACCAACATCATGTTCCTGATCATGTTCACTACTTGCATGACTTGCAGCCTCATTATCAAATTTTTTATCATATCCTGCAACTACATCTTTAGCAAATTTCAACGAACCGGGTGTAACGGTCAAATCTGGATTACCAATTTTTTCTCTAACAGGATTTATCAAGTTAGCTGCAAATATCGACAGTTCCTGCTGCTGTTGTGGAGTAAGATCAGCAGCATTATCAACCACTCCACCAGTGTCAGTCGAATGATCCACGTACAAACCAGTAGGATTTTGCGCAACCGCAGCTACAAGTTCAGCATCTTTCGCATTTTCAATCATATCCACTGAGTAGTCTGGAACATTAAGTTTATTTTCGTCAGGTAATTGTGACTTTAAATTATCAATTTTAGTTTGTGCGGCATCAACTGCGTCTTGTTTCTTGGCAACGTCCAATTGTGCATTTTTCTGATTTGTTTGGGCCATATTGACTGCAAAATCAGCATCTTTTTTAGCCTGATCAGCAACTGCAAGATCCGCATCCGCCTGAGTTTTTGCAGCTGTGGCGTCATCCACCTTTTTCTGACCGTCCGTGATCGTTTGCTGATCAGTAGTAACTGTATTTTGGGCATCTGTTTTACTCTTACTTAATTCAGCTGAACCGGTCCCATCTAATGCTTTCTGGGCATCTGTAACCGCCTGAGTACTACCGTCAACTACCTTTTGTTGATCAGCAACAGTTTGATTAGCCTTACTCATAGCAGCTGTGGCGGTTTGCGCATTATTTTGAGCATCCTGTTGCTTCGTCTGCGCATTGCCCACTGCAGTTTGATCATCTTTTACCTTCTGCTGAGCAGTGGATACGTCATTTTTAGCATCACTAATAGCCTGAGGAGTTGCTGCCGCTACTAGGTTAGCGGCAGCATCTTGCTTCTGCTTTGCAGCTGTTAAATCAGCGTTCGCTGTATCGAGAGCATTCTTATCAGCACTTTCGGTAACGCTTACATTATTGCTATTAGTCGTTGCTTGGTTAACTTCATTTTGAGCTGAATCAACATTACTTTGTGCATCACTGACTTGTTTTTGTGCTTGACCAACTTGGCCGTCAATTAATGACGAAGTAGACGTTGCTGAGCTTGCCGTATTTATCGATGTCGATTCTGGTTCTTTAGCTTCTGCATTCACTGAAACCCCTATAATTCCAGCCATCGCTGCAGCAGTAGTGATCGCACCAATTTTTGTACCTTTTCCCATAATAATTTCCCCCTCTTGATATTAACAATCACACTAAACTAAGTTTCATTGCATACCATGACTTATCCCACAAATCTAACAATATCTCCGAAAAAAGTGTCTTAATAGTGCCACGTTTCTCACAGAACCAAATTCCCCCTCTTAGGATATTTTTATGTACTCTGACAATTCACAGTCATATCTAACCATTATATAAAATTACTCAAATAGGAGTACACATTTGTATATTACCACATAACGGTGGGTTCGCCACTGTCAGTTACAATTTCATTGCCTTAATTAGCAAAAAAAGTGTTGCTAGACATAACAATCTAACAACACCTTTAATTTTAGCCAATAAAAAAAGGCCTCAAAGGCCCATTTTTATTGATTATCATCCTCATCGCTATCGCCAAAGTTAATCTGAATATTCTGAGTCAGAATATCTGTATAACTGTAAGAAACACGTTCGAATGAATTTTCATCTTGGTCCAGATCCACAACGAAAACAGCAGGATATGTCTCTTTAAGAATTCCGTGTCGTTCCGTTGTTTTTTTACGCCCTGCCTGGGCGACTACCATAAGTTCCTGGCCAATGTGTGTTGACAGCCGGTCCTTAATAGTTGCTAAACTTGTTGGCATGACCTCACCCCTTGTGTGAAACATTTTATCATGGTTTCACAGAAAAGTCAAATTATACCACAACCACTTATTTACAACAAGTATTTTGTCATGAAAAAACAGATTAAAATCCTTTCATGATAGGATTTAGCAGACACGTGTCCCGCTTATCGAAAAAGCGTCTGTTACGGTTAACTCATCAGCGTACCGAAAAGTTTTTATAACAAACCCTCTTCGTGCAACGCGTTTGTGAGTTCAATAAACTGTTCAATGGTTAGTTTCTCTGCTCTAATTTGTGGTGAAATTCTGACCTTATTCAAGACGTTCGTGATACGGTCTTTAACATCCTGATCCTTCCCAAAAATTGCGCAAAGATTATTCCAAAAACTCTTCCGGCGATGCATGAAACTACCTTTAACAAACTTTGCAAATACTTTGTCATCAAAAGGCGCTGGATCGAAAGGTACCCGCTTCTTCATAGTGACAATGGCTGAATCCACGTTCGGTTGCGGAATAAACGCTGTCCGTGGAACGGTAAATGCCACTTGAGCATCCGTTTGATACTGGACCGCAATTGAAAGTGAACCGTAAGCCTTCGTGCCTGGAACAGCAACTAGCCGATCCGCCACTTCCTTTTGCATCATGACCGTGATTGACTCAAATTGAATGCCACTTTGTAACACGTTCATCAAAATCGGCGTGGTAATGTAGTATGGCAAATTAGCTACCAGTTTTAACGGTCGATCAGGATCAAAATTTTCCTTGATCAACTGGGGCAAATTGGCTTTCAAAATATCTTGGTTAAGAATCGTAATATTATCGTACTGGGATAGCGTTTCTCCCAAGATTGGTACTAGCTGATCATCAATTTCAAAAGCTAATACATGATGGCTGTTTTGAGCTAAAAACTCTGTTAGACCACCAATACCAGGACCAATTTCAATCACATTATCCTTCTCTGACAGTTCAGCTGCCTGGACAATGTGCTCCAAAATATTAATGTCAGTCAAAAAGTTTTGGCCGAGACTCTTCTTTACGTTTAAACCATATCGGTTAATAATCGCCTGTGTTCGTGCCGGACTTGCAATTAATGGTGTACTCATTGGCGTTCACTCTCCTCTTGGTCGATCTGTTCAATCGCATGCCAGAATGTCTCTGAACTAATTTGGAACATCAAAAGCCGCTTTTTGAGCTGCTTACCGTTCACATAACCGATTCGCAATAACTCACCTAGAGCTTCACGACGGGCTTTAGCTTCAGGGACCCCGACTAATCGAGCCTTGATCAAATCTGCCTGACTGATCTGTTCAACTGTTGAATCACCCTCAGTATACACGTGAGCCAAGGCTTCACGTATTGCTTCGGCGCTGGCATGTTCCACGCCTAATGATCCGCCTGCTTTGGTAGGCACCCCCTCAGCTTTGGGTAAGAAAGCGTGCTTAGCGTTAGGCACCACTTCTGAAACGATTTTGCGAATTTTTTCACCCGAAAAATCAGGATCAGTGAAAATGATAATACCGCGTTTTTTTGCCACTTCCTCAATCAAATCAAGGGTTTCTTCTGGTACAGCAGAGCCACGGGTTTCAATCGTATCTGCTTTAACTGCCTTCGCAATTTGCTTAGTATCGTCTTTACCTTCAACCACGATGACTTCTTTAATGGTTTTCAATCTAGGACTCCTTAATCTTAAAAAATCGGTGTGCGTTCTGCCAGGTTGCTGCGGCTATTTCTTCTGGTGTTGTTTGGCGTTCCTTAGCTATAGCTTCTACGGTATAACGAGTAAAGCCTGGTTCGTTCTGCTCGCCCCGGTGTGGTTCAGGTGTCAGGTACGGTGCATCCGTCTCAACCATCATCCGGTCAAGGGGGGTCGCCCGAACAGAATCATGAACTTCGTGAGCATTCTTAAAGCTGGCCACTCCCGAATACGAAATCATCATACCCAGATCAAGAAACTTCTTCAACCATTCTGGATCACCATTAAAACTGTGCATAACACCACCAGTATCCTTAATACCCACTGATTTAATGATGTTATAGGTATCCTCAAAAGCGTCCCGGTTATGCACCACGATTGGCATACCATGGTCCTTGGCGATTTCAATTTGCCGTTTAAATACTTTTCGTTGCACATCCTGCGGTGAAGAATCCCAGTGATAATCCAGTCCAATTTCCCCAAGAGCAACGACCCGGTCCTCTTCTAACTGCTGCTCTAAAACTTTTTCCTTATCAGCATCGTAGAATTTTGAGTCCTCCGGGTGCCAGCCAACAGCTGCGTGCAACTGGGGATACTCGTGAGCCAGCCGAACCGCCTGTCTGTTCAGTTCGGTATTTGAACCCACGATGGTCATTTTCACAACGTCTAAATCTGCTGCCCGTGCCAGATAACGCGGAACATCATCGATAAATTCTTCGCTGTTCAAATGGGTATGTGAATCAAAAATTTTCATAACAATATTTCTCCTACATTGAAGCAAAAATCCGAATATTCAATGACTGAAAATTCGGATTTCGCCTTCCGCCACTTGCGAAAGTTTAGTTACTATTCGACTGTTGACCCGTTAGCAATACTTTCAGGTACCGTAACGAGCTGAACCTTCCCATTAGCATCTTCAGAAGACAAAAGCATCCCCTGACTGACTTGACCACGCATCTTCCGAGGTTTCAAGTTAGCCACAATAATCACTTTTTTGCCTAATAGATCCTTTGGTTCTGGATAATATTCTGCGATACCAGAAAGAATCTGACGATCATCTGAGTCACCGGCATCCAAACGGAATTGTAAGAGCTTATCAGCACCTTGAACCTTTTGAACATCAATAATTTCGGCAACTTTCAATTCGATTTTTTCGAAGGCATCGAAACGAACTTCCTTCTTGTTTGATTTCAATTCGGTATTTTCTGGGTTCCAAACGCCCGAGTTAGCAGCTTCTTTAGCGGCTTCCATAGCAGCCCGGCCCTTTTTCTTATCCGACTTAGTCATCTGAGCAGCAATAAAGGCAACTTCTTCATCAGCATCACGCCGAGGGAAGATTGGTGTCCCTTTTTCAACAACCTTGCTGTTCTTAGGTAAACTGTCCATCGTCAATTCTTTCAAGTTAACGTTGTCGTCAAACTCCAAACCTAACTGCGACAAGATTTGTTTTGGTGCATGAGTCATCACTGGACTCAAGAAGTAAGCGATGATTCGTAGACTCGCAGCCAAATGCGCCATAACGGCAGCCAATTTGCGCTTACTGTCATCATCATCGTTCTTAGCCAAAATCCACGGTTCAGTCTCGTCAATGTACTTGTTGGTGCGAGCAATTAACTTCCAAACTTCTGCCATAGCATCTGAAAGATGTAAGTCATCCATCAGTTTGTGGTAGTTAGCCATCGTCGTTTCAGCCGTTTCTTCCAAGGAAGCATCAAAATCAGTGACGCCTGATTCAAAGGCTGGAATGACACCATCTTCGTATTTGTTGATCATGGCCACAGTCCGGTTCAACAAATTTCCTAAATCGTTGGCCAAATCATAGTTTAAACGGTCAACAAAATCTTCAGGAGTGAACGTACCATCATTACCGTAAGGCATAGCCCGAATCAAGTAATAACGGACAGAATCCAACCCGTAACGGTCAACCAAGGTCTCTGGGTAAATAACGTTACCCTTAGACTTAGACATCTTACCGTCCTTCATCAGTAACCAGTTATGGCCGAAAACAGTCTTAGGTAATGGCAGACCCAGCGCATGAAGCATAATTGGCCAGTAAATGGTGTGGAAACGCACAATTTCTTTACCAACCATTTGAACATTAGCAGGCCAGAACTTCTTGAATAGACTGTCATCTTCACCATCGTAACCAAGTGCCGTAATATAGTTGGTCAACGCATCAAGCCAAACGTACACAACGTGCTTAGGATTGGATTTAACTGGAATCCCCCAATTAAAGGTGGTTCGTGATACAGCGAGGTCTTCCAAACCAGGCTTGATGAAGTTATTGATCATTTCGTTCATCCGGTTTGCAGGTTGGATAAATTCTGGATGTTCCTTGTAATAATTTAACAGCCAGTCAGCATACTTACCCATTTTAAAGAAGTAAGACTCTTCTTTAACCAGTTCAACTTCGTGCCCACTAGGAGCTTTACCGCCGATGACCTTACCATTGTCATCACGATAGACTTCAGCTAGTTGCGTTTCAGTGAAGTATTCTTCATCGTCAACTGAATACCAGCCTTCATATTCGCCCAAGTAGATGTCACCTTGGTCTTGTAATTGCTGGAACATTTTTTGAACGGCTTTTTCATGATAGTCATCCGTTGTCCGAATAAATTTATCGTTTGAAATTTCCAGTGTTTTCCAGAGTTTCTTGATACCAGCAGCCATTTCATCAACGTAGCTTTTAGGATCCGTACCAAGTTGCTCAGCTTTTTCCTCGATCTTTAAACCATGTTCATCGGTTCCAGTCAAGAAAAAGACATCGTAGCCGGTTTCACGCTTATAACGCGCTAAAGCGTCACAAGCAATCGTGGTATATGAGTTACCAATGTGTAACTTCCCAGATGGGTAGTAGATTGGTGTTGTTATGTAATACGTAGGTTTGGTTTCTGTCATGTTTAAAAACAGGCCCCTTTCAGTCAATTTATTTTTGTAATCAATACATTTTTATTTCTAGAAAGTCTCCAACATTATAGCATATCTGACCCGTTGGAGAAATAACTCTCAGTCATCAACTGCTAGTTTTCGGGCCAGAGTCTCATCATTTTACACAGAACTCAAAACAAACTCATTTGCTGAGGCCCTAGCCCTTGCCATGATAAATGCAGCAAATCTCTTAATGCAAGCGCATTAGGCGCAGCATCACGGCCCGAATTATTATTGAAAATAACGCAAACTTCACGGACTTGCGTACTTAATTCAGAAACCGTTGCTGCAAAGGCGGCTAGTTCCTCGTCACTATACTTATAAAGCGTCCGGACACCGCGCCAATCCTTACCCCGATTGAACCAGCCCTGTTCGTTGCGTCCGTGCAACCGCATTAAGGCTAACCGATCATCGGCTACTTTAGCAACGAATGGCACACCATCGTTTAAGCGGTGCGGCTCGTCCACGATCACGTGGGTCATATTAAGACCTGCTAAATAACGCATTAAGTCATCGGTTAACGCGGGATCATACCAACTGGGATCACGAAACTCCACTGCGATTGGTAAATCGGTCATCTGATCACGAATCTCAAATAGCCACTGTAAATTCTCAGTTGTTCGCTGAAAAAAGGGTGGAAACTGGAATAACACGGTTTTTAATTGATGTGCGCTAACCAGTGGCCGAACCATTCTGCGGTACTCGGTAAAGGCCTGCTGACGCTCCTCATCACTAGCCTCCTCCTTGCCATAATCATGCTTGGTCATGAGCTTATTTGCCTTCAAGATAAACTGAAACTTTTCTGGGACTTCTTTTTGCCAGTTAGCAACTGTATTAGCCCTTGGAATCCCATAAAACGGTGTGTCTAACTCAACGACTGGCAAAACTGCCGCGTATTCTGGCAGCGTCACATCCCGTTGCACATTTTGAATTAAAGCCGGGTGCTCTTTCCAAGTCGTTAAACCAATTGTAATCATCAAAAGCACCTCACTCATTTTTTAACTAACTGCTGTTTACTTTTCTTTTTTAAATACCGATCAACGCGGTGATCCGGCACGACCCACGGAATCAGTGAACCAAAACAGAGGATTGCAGAAGCCGGTGGCCAGACAAACGCTAAGCCAATGCCAATCAGAACAACCAGCATTGAATACCAAGACTTGCGCTGTCCTTTACCAAAGAATTTCGTAAACACTGAATCGGGTTCATGCGCGGCTAATAGGGCCTTAACTAAAACGTAAAAACTGATATTAACCGCTAAAAAACCGATTCCCATGGTCGCTTCAGGTGCTGAATATTCCGTATGGCTGCCAGCCCAATCAGTAGCAATCGGCAGCACACTGATGGTCAGTAAGAAAAAATTGTTAGCCCATAATACTGCCCCACTGACCATCTCCGTAATTTGAAACAGGTGATGATGATTATTCCAATAAACGGTGACCGTCAGAAAGCTTAGCAGATAGAGAATCAACTTATACCGCAGCGGCCATAATGCACTAAAAGTCGTGCCATCCGGTTCCGGGATTTCCAGTACCAAAATCGTAACGATGATGGCCATGACACCATCCGTGAATGCTTCCAATCGCGATTTACTCATTGTTGAATCCCCCTACTAAACATATGTATGACCGGCGAACCGGTCGAATTGTTAATGGTTGTGCTCATACCTTGAGCTGTCCAAAGAACTTAGCGGCATCTTCTTGAACCATTTCAAAATTAAACGAAAATGACAGTGGTTCATTGTTAATCACAATAACAGGTGCCATGGGATTGCGGTAATCTAACAACCCAGCAAAGGGATAAACCCTCATGGAAGTCCCCGTGATAACGATCAAGTCAGCGTTTGCCATCGCGTTCACTGCATTAGAAATATTAGCTTCGTTTAAGCCTTCCTCATACAGCACAACGTCTGGCCGTAACTGACCGCCGCAGCCTTCATGAACTGGGCTCTTAAGATAATCGTGCCAATCCACTTCTTGGTGACACCTCTGGCAGTACACCCGGTAAAGGTTACCGTGAAATTCCACCAGGTACTTAGCGCCGGCTTTACGATACAAGTTATCGATGTTTTGGGTCACAATGGTTGCACGATCCTGTTGCGTCAACGCTGCCTGTTTTTCGTGAATCACGTTGGGCTTAGCATCCGGTTTATACAAATTAGTCTTTACATAGTCGTAAAACACATCCGGCTCTTGAGTTAAACAGGTGTGACTGAGATAATACTCGGCGTTTTTATGATGGGTATACAGCCCATTATTTGAACGATAATCTGGTATACCAGAGGGCGTTGAAACGCCAGCACCCGTCAAGAAAACGATGTGCTTGGATTGTTCAAACGCCCGCTGAATCGTTTCATCCATTATCGAGGCCTCCAATCACCAAAATTTCTAACGTAAAATATACGGCATTTCTAGTTTCTTAAATAGTTCCTCAACTGACAGTGAATAAATGGCTTTATAATACTCGGGATTATCGTTAGCTTTAGTTGGTGCGGAAATAACAAAGGAGTTCTGACCATCCGCCCGGTTAATGCCAACGTACGCCCGGCGCTTGCTCTTAATATCAACCATATCAGAATGATATAGCTCAAACATTTGGCGAACTTCCAACCGTAATTGACGCTTAGAAACCACGTTTGAAATAGTAGCAAACTCGGTCATATTGATTGGTGGTAATCCCCAGTCTTTCAACTGCTCATCAAAAGCCTTAAATAACTTAACCACGTTACGACGCAAGGTAAATGGTGAATCCACTGGTTTTTCAGTAATCAGTGCATACAGCTTCTTAGCAGCTGCAAACGAGATTGGATAGTCCTTTTCCAGTTGATCATTAACCGCCTTATTCTCATCACCATAAAAGACCAGTGCATCGGTCAAAGTCAGTAACCGCAGAGTCATTTTATCATCGACTGGGGTTGGTTCTGGCTTGATAGTGGCATGAATTCCCTTGAGGTACATCTGCTCGATTTCATCAGTAATCAAGCCGTGCTTACGCTGTTCGCTAACCACCACAATGTGACTAACCGTGTCATAGAGTTCAGTTCCCAGCATCATTAACTGCTGATCTAGCTGTTCTTCACCAGTGGAAATGGCAAAGAAAATTTGTGGAAACCCACGTAGCGTCATCAATAGGTGTAAAAGCTCATGGGATGCCGTGTAATCTGGTGCGGAAAGGTCGCTGATCTGAACCATAATATTATCCTTGTCCTGAACGGCCTGTGCCTGATCATGACGAACATAACCATTTTGCAACTTGCCGATGAACTGTAATTCTACTTTTCCGGGAAAAATTTTATTGACCGCATCTAATAGTGATTGCGTCTCTGAATTGATCTCAACGTTTTGCATGATATCTACGTCTCCTTGTTATTTCTAATTTGACTCAATAATTGTCTCGCCTGAGCTTCATTAGGATCATCAGTATTGCTTAACTGTTTCGTTAATACTGACACTTCTGACGGTGTAGCGCCAACGGACATGGCCAAAGAACGCATTTGCATTTTCATATGGCCTTGCTGAATACCGTTAGTAACCAGAGCCTTAAGCGCAGCGAAGTTTTGTGCAAGCCCTACTGCGGCAATCAGCTTCATCAAGTCTTCCGGTGAATTAATCTTCGCCATTTTTTGGTTAATCGCTACTAACGGTAATACCTTAGTGGCACCACCAACAATACCAATAGGTAATGGCAATGTCAGCGTGCCTGTCAACTGGTCGTCTTCAAGCTGCCATTGACTCAAACCTCGATACTGTCCATCCGTTACCGCATAAGCATGAGTGGCACTTTCGATAGCTCGCCAATCATTGCCCATTGCGACAACTACTGCATCGACACCGTTCATGATCCCTTTATTATGGGTGACAGCACGCATTGGGTCTAGTTGTGCGATACGACTCGCTTGGGCAATACGCTTGCCAACTTGCTGAGCCTTATCCGCCTGATCAGCCAATTGCGAGACTGGTACTGATACTGTAGCCGTTGTTAAACTCTGATCACCAGCATTGGAGAGAATACTAAACAAAGTAGTGTGGTGCAATTTATTTTGCACGACCCCCGCAATGGCTTCCAGCATCGTATTCATCATATTAGCACCCATAGCGGCCTTAACATCCACCACTAAATCAATGGAAACGAACCCTTCGCCGAGGTCGCGAGTCCGAATCGACTTCGGCCCACCGCCACGCTTAACGATGGATGGATGGGCCTGTTTTGCTACTTCTAGTAATTCATTTTGGTGTAAAGCAATCCAATCATCAATAGAAGCGTAAACTTTTACATCACTAAGGACCACTTGTCCCGTTAACAGCCGAGAATGCACAGTGGCTGTGATACCACCGGCTTTTGCCAACTGCTTGGCACCATTACTAGCCGCTGCGATGACGCTAGGTTCTTCAGTGACCATTGGGACAACGTACTCATGATCATTGACACGAAGATTGACTGCTACGCCCTCAGGTAATTGATACGTCGTCAAATAATTTTCAATCAGTAACGGTGCATCTCCCTGCGTTGCCCGATGCTTAAGGATTTGTTGCTCCGCTTCAGACAGCCCCAGCGTTTCAGCTAAAATAGCTAATCGCTGTTCCGGTGTCCGCTTGTAAAACTGTGAAAACGTCGCTTCCATGTTCACCTATCCCTTACTATCATTAACTATAGTCGTGATTGAGATATGCGTGAATAATGCCCTCGCGCACACCGCTTTCCGAAAAAATCACCCGATCTGAATCTAACATTTGCAGCAACAGTACTAATGGCATGATGCCACCAATAATAATATCGGCCCGGTCTGGTTCAAGACCAGAAATCTGTTGCCTTTGTGCCTTATCTTTACTTAATAACATGCTAAATAACCGAAAAACCTCTGAGGTCGTCAGCTGATAGCCGTGAATCTGCTCCACGTGCAAGATCTGTTGTTGCCGTCTACTCATCCGTGCCAGTGACCGGTTAGCCCCACCTAATAGAATCAAAGGCTTCGTTTGCGCTTCATGCAGCCACCAAATGTCTCGCAGTCGTTTTCTTAGGAAAATGGATGCGCTAAAGAAGTCCGCTGCATCAACCTTATCGTCGAGATTAAACTGCTCTGAAAGGTTGACTGCACCAAAGGGAATACTGATTAGATTACTTTCTTTACCGGAAGTAATATTCACCATTTCCAGACTGGCACCGCCAACGTCTAGCATCAAGGCATCTTCGACTCGGAGCCGATGTTTAACGCCCAGATAGTCATAATAGGCCTCATCATCACCGGATAAAATGTCTAGTTTGAGCCCGATTTCGCGTTCAACACGCTCAAGAAACTCAGCCTGGTTGCTTGCTTGACGAACAGCCGCTGTTGTAATGGCCTTAACCGTTAAATTAGGCAGGTCTTTGTAAATCGTTTTGAATTTACGTAAAGCATCTAGCGTCCGTTGAATAGCCGCATCTTGAAGTTCTTTTTCGTCACCCATTCCTTCGGATAAACGAGAATCTTCCTTATAGCGCGCAACTTCTCGGAAGGTTTGATCCGGCCGAATTTCATTAATCGTCATCCGGACTGAATTAGAACCCAAATCAACGATCACCAAATTATCCATCACCGACATCCCCTTCTCGTTATCAGCTTAAGTTTTTTTAACCGAAGTAGTTAAGACCCATTTTCTCTACGACTTCTTTTAGGGTCTGATTAGCAACTTGATTTGCTTTTTCGCTACCGTCTTTCAAAATCTGGTAAACACCAGGAATATCCTGTTCATACTGTGCACGACGAGCTCGAATTGGGTCCAACACAGCTTGTAAAACATCGTTTAAATACCGCTTAATTTTAACATCTCCAAGACCACCATGTTGATATTGTGCCTTCAAATCTGCGACTTTTTGCTTATCATCGTCGAAAATATCGAGGTAAGTGAACACCGTGTTGCCTTCAACGTGGCCTGGGCCTTCAACGTGCACGTGAGTAGGATCAGTATACATGGACATGACTTTCTTTTGAACGGTGTCAGCATCATCTGACAAATAAATCGCGTTGTTCAGTGACTTACTCATCTTAGCGTTTCCATCCAAGCCAGGAATCCGACCTTCGCCTTCTGGTGGGAAGTAGCCTTCTGGTTCAACCAGAACTTCACCGTAAATACTGTTGAAGCTACGAACAATTTCACGGGTTTGTTCCAACATTGGTTCTTGATCTTCGCCTACTGGCACCGTAGTAGCTTTGAAAGCAGTAATATCGGCTGCTTGGCTAACGGGATAAATGAAGAAGCCGGCAGGTACACTTTGGCCGAACTGCTTTTGCTTGATTTCAGTTTTTACCGTAGGATTACGTTCCAAACGTGAAACAGTCACTAAGTTAAGGTAGTGCATCGTTAGTTCACTTAAAGCAGGAATTTGTGATTGCACTAAAATAGTTGATTTCTTGGGATCGATACCCACAGCTAAATAATCCAGAGCAACCTGAATTAAACTGTTACGGATTTTTTCTGGATCACGGGCGTTATCAGTCAGCGCCTGTTGGTCAGCAATCATAATGTAAGATTCGTAGTCGCCAGAATTTTGTAATTTGACCCGGTTTTGTAAGGAACCTACATAATGGCCAATGTGAAGCTTACCCGTTGGTCTGTCACCAGTTAAAATAATTTTTTTATTGCTCATTTTCAATCTCCCTTTCAATTTATGTACCTATTTTCTGGTGCAATAACACTTAATAAAAAAGACGCCCCAATTGCGTATGCAATAGGACGTCAACCGCGGTACCACCTAAATTTGTGACGTAAAGTCACCACTCTCACCGATAAGGAGGCACCCTAAAATTCACGTATCAGCTCCAAAATGATCATTCTGACCACTTTCAGCAATCGTGGTCTCTCTGTCAACATGATCTAAACGCACTGACGAATTCTATCTATATAATGGTATCTATTTTAAGCATTTTACCAGTCCTTGTCAAAGTTGGTTTGGCCTGAGTTTTTCTAATTGACACAACCACCTAATCACACTAGAATGGTTCAAGCACATTAAACGAAAGAGGCGGTTTTTTGGAATCACAGGAACAAAAAATTGAACAGCAGCGTGTCGATTCGGTGATCAATCAAATTACCGCAAAAATTAAGTCAGTCTCACTGGAGTACAGTAAGGCTCATGCCGAAATGAAGTTGGTGCAGGAAAACTACAGTGCCAACACTTCGGTTAACTACGTGGAAGTCGATGACCGAATTGAAACTTCTGCCGAACTGCAGCAACAACGGGCCTTAGCTTCCCGACTGATTGAAAACGAACAAATCATTTCTAGCCAGTTAAACGTCTATAAAGATTTGGAGAAGTCACCCTACTTCGGTCGGATCGATATTCAGGATCCCGACGAAGCCGAACAGGAAAAACTCTATATTGGGACAGCTTCATTTACTGATGACGACGCTAACTTTTTAGTTTACGACTGGCGAGCACCCATTTCGGCTATTTATTACAACGGGACTTTAGGCGATGTCACCTATGATACTCCCGCAGGTAAACAGCTTACTAAGCTGACCAAAAAGCGCCAGTTTTTAATCCAAAACGGTAAAATTGAATCCATGTTTGACACTAACGAAACCGTTGGTGACGAAATGTTGCAACACGTTTTGGGACAGCAAAACGATGAAACCATGCAAAACATCGTGGCCACGATTCAGCGTGAACAAAACGACATCATCCGTGATACTCGTTCTGATTTACTGGTGGTTCAAGGGGTTGCAGGCTCAGGTAAGACTTCTGCTATCTTACAGCGGATTGCTTTCCTGTTATATCATAGTCGCCAGGAGCTGCAGGCTGACCAAATCGTATTATTCTCACCCAACAAGTTATTTAGCCACTACATTTCCGACGTGTTACCTAGTTTAGGCGAGCGGAATATGCGACAGGTCACTCTAGCCGACTTTCTCACTCAGCGGCTTCAGGGATTAAACGTAGAATCTTTATTTGACCGCTACGAAAAAGACCTTGAGCTAACTAATGAGCAGCAAGCTCTAGTGGACTACAAGTCCTCTTCACATTACATGCATCAAATCGCGGACTATTGTCAAAACCTGGCACCAACTCATTTTAAATTTAATCACATTTATTTTGATGGCCGGATTTTCTTCAACAAAACTGAAATTGAAAAAATCTATCAGGACTTACCGCACTTACAGCCGGCAGAACGCTTTTTAAGAACTAAAAACATCCTGATCAAACAACTGAAGCGTCGAATCAACCAAGAAGCTAAATCGGACTGGGTGGCTGAAAAAATCGATCAGCTCTCCGATGAAGAATACCATAATTTATTGGGTTCGAAACGACTTCATGATTTTCAAGAAGTCGATGCTGAAACCAATTATATTGCTCGCAAAATCGTGACTCGACGTTTACGGAAGGTCTATGATGCCATCTACAATAACTACTTCTTAGACATTTACAGTCAATACGCTGACTTTATGGATACTGTTGCCACACCAGATAATGTGTCAGATGATACCATGGCGGCTAGCAAGCATAACTTCTTACATGATATCGAATTTCATAAATGTGAGTTGGTAGATGCTGCACCATTACTTTATATTCGTGACATCCTCACTGGTGGTGGGCAAAACCATGCTATGCAGCACTTGTTTGTGGATGAAATGCAGGATTACTCTATTGCCCAACTACAGTATTTACATCACGCGTTTCCTAAGGCGCACATGACTTTCTTAGGTGATGCAGAACAGGCCCTGTTCAAAGCTGTTCAAACACCTGAAGCATTATTAGCCAGCCTACGTGATGCCTTTAACGTTCACCGACCACGGCTGTTAAAATTAAACCGTTCCTACCGGTCAACATTGCCGATCACGACGTTTGCGAAGGCCCTTTTACCAGATGGTGATCAGATTGAAGCATTCACCCGACCTGGAAGTTTGCCACGTTTGGTGATTCGCTATGATGCTGAAAGTTGCTACGATGCGTTAGAGAATGAAGTCACCAGTCTGCGTGCCGACAACGGTACTGTGGCAATTTTAACTAAAAATTTGGAGCAGGCCCATGCTGTTTATCAAAAATTACATCATGAAACTAACGATGTCACGTTAATGACAGACGCCGATTTATCCTTACCGAAAGGAACGCTTGTAATGCCGATTTATCTGGCTAAGGGTTTGGAATTTGATGCGGTAATCGCTTGGAATGTTTCCGCGACTAACTTCCCTGATGAACGGTTTACTGGCACCCTGTACACCATTGCAACGCGAGCAATGCACCAATTAATTTTGATGAGTATTGGCCCCGTTTCACCGTTGATTGCTTCTGATAAATTGCCAAAAACGGTCCTGCAAATCGAACATGAATTTACTAATTAATTTTAACTAGGCAAATTACAAGTTTAATCCGAACAAGCCCGGAATCTTTCAATGGCAGTCTGTTGATGATGTATTTTTAATGGTCGTTGATTAATTAGTTCAAGTGCTGCTAGGATCTCATCAGTCGTTACTTG